>Ga0207671_10003362_pt1 | contig 16046 bp, 18 predicted proteins | sample KBSC24metaG_FD_184352 | JGI IMG/M metagenome (GOLD analysis project Ga0207671, IMG submission 184352) | Corn rhizosphere microbial communities from Kellogg Biological Station, Michigan, USA - KBS C2-4 metaG (SPAdes) (version 2) | ecosystem: Host-associated > Plants > Roots > Rhizosphere > Soil... | reverse complement strand
AGGTTGGGATAAATATATCTGCTTTTTTTCAATGCTAAAACGATTATATGAAAAATAAATTACAAACAGCTGTGAATAGCCGTGTAAAAATCTGGTTATATAAAAACGAGCCCTTTTTTGGGTTTAATGTTTACCAAAATTGAAAGACAGGTCTGATGCCAAACCAACGGTTATGTAGCCATAACTATCCTCAAAAAACTGGTTATAATCATCCTGCCCGCGGTAGCCGCCGCCAAACATCAGGGCGGTACTCGGCATAAAAGGGAACTGGTAATAATACTTCAAACTCACGTTGAGGCGTTTCTTGAAATCAACTGCCGAGTAATTATCGTACTTATCAGCAATGTAAGTAAAATCAAAGCGGATACGCTGCCAGTTCTTGTACACCTTTTTACCCTTCTCCAAGGGATCGTCATAGGCCTTGGCCAGGTTATACATACGGCTACCATTAACCCTGATAAATCCATAATGATCCTTTAACCCTTCAGACACACCCAGGCCAAATAAACCGGCATGTACTTCAAGGGCTATATTATCGTAACGGTTAATGATCAGGTTTTCTTTATCGGTTCGTTTGCCTGTATAATACGTAAGCGTATAAAAGTTGGTGGTAAATTTTCCGCTGTCGCGATTAAAGCTGCCATCAGGGTTTAATGATGGCCCCCGTACACCATTGGAATGATGCGAGTACCCAAACGACAGGAATTTGGGCTTATACGTATCCTCATTCAATCGGTAAAATATGGTAGCCCCCGGCATAAAGCTTGGTGATTTTACCGGCGCCCCTCTTGATGCCAGTAAACGTATTTTAACCCGCGCGGTAAACACGGCAAAAAACCGCGATTTAGGCGTTTGGAACAATATAAAGTTGGGCGCCAGATCGGCGGTTAACTGGGTTTTTACCTTGTTAAAATAATCATTACCTCCCTCAGATGTCCGCAGGTTTTCTATAAAGATATTATCAAAAGCGTTGTTGATGAGCCGCTGTTTTAGCAGGGTGGAATCGGCCGTGGTATCAGCCACTGATATATATGACAGTTTAGATGTGGTGCCTTTAGCTATTAATTTACCGGGTAAACCAAGGCAAACCAGGCAGCAAATTACTTTTAAAGCAGAGATTAGATTAATATGGTAAGCGTTGTTTTTAAACCGCGCTTTGTGGGGTAAAAAATTGATCAATGTAGTATGTATTATTTTGACCGGTAGTACATGAATTAAAATCAATAATTTCCAGTCGTACTATGTTAAAATACTGTTAAAAACTATGGGGGCAATATTAGATATTATTCTTTTTTAAGTAACACACGCAGTGTCAAGCAAACGTAAAAGCTACCGATATGCCAATTAGATGACTAAGCCCCGATAAAATGCTGAATTGTTGATATTTATAGCCCCGGCATCGCTTGTTTTTCAATTCTGTTTGTTATATTTGGTTATAGCCAATTCTTCATTTTAACCTATTGCCATGATAAAAGTCTCAAATATCCTTGCCCGCAAAGGCGGCCGCATAGTTACCATTGATGCTGGTAAATCAGTTTTGGAAGCATTAAAATTAATGGCTGATGAAAACATCGGCTCGGTGGTTATATTGGAGGATGGCGAATATGCCGGTCTGCTTACCGAACGGGATTATGCCCGCAAGGTGATCCTGAAGGGGAAATCATCCCACGAAACCCTGGTGCGGGATATTATGAGTACCGGCTTGCCCCGCATACTTCCCGATAATTCCATTGAAACCTGTATGCACATCATGAGCGAAAGTAATATCCGCTATCTGCCTGTTTTTATTGATGATGCGCTATGCGGCATTATTTCTATCAATGACCTGGTTAAGGAAACCATATTGTCGCAATTAGAAACTATTGAGCAGTTAAAAAACTATATACACTCTTAGGGCTTTTGGAGCAAGGATTTTTGGAGCAAGGAATAAGGACATCTTTACTTTTTGTTTTAAAAATCCTTGCTCTTTATTCTAAAGATCCTTATTCCTTTCGTCCTTATTCCCAAAATCCTTGCTCCTTGTTCCAAAAATCTATACCTTGCGTAACACACCAAGTAGAACATAGTGACGTTTCAGGATTTCAATTTCAACGAACAATTATTCGAGGGCATACAAAGTATGGGCTTCAACACCCCAACGCCTATACAGGAAATGGCCATACCCGTTGTTTTAAAAGGGCATGATCTTATTGCCTGCGCGCAAACGGGTACCGGGAAAACCGGCGCTTATTTGTTGCCCATATTAAACTTCATCAGCAATAGCAATAAACACCATACCAGCGCGCTTGTATTGGCGCCAACCCGTGAGCTTGCCCAGCAAATTGACCAACAGGTAGAAGGGCTGGCCTATTTTACAGGTATTAGTTCCATAGCCGTATTTGGCGGTGGCGATGGCGCTGTTTACGAGCAGCAACGCCGAGGTATTCAAAATAATGTGAACATTATTATAGCTACACCCGGTCGTCTTATAGCCCACCTTACATCGGGGGTTTTAAAGCTCAACCATCTTACCCACCTAATACTGGACGAGGCCGATCGTATGCTGGACATGGGTTTTTCTGACGATATCAAAAAGATCATCAGTTACCTGCCCAAAAACAGGCAAACGCTGCTTTTTTCGGCTACTATGCCGGGCCGTATCCGAGCGTTGGCCAAGGCCATCATGAAAGAGCCGGAGCAGATCAATATCGCCCTGTCGCAACCGGCAGTAGGTATCGATCAGCAAATCTATCGCCTGCATGATCAGCAGAAAACACCTTTACTGCAACTCATCCTGCGCGATTCTGCCTATGCCAGCACTATCATTTTCGCTTCGCGCAAGGAGATCGTTAAATCATTATACAAAGAGCTCAAAGCCATAAAAATTAACGCCAACGCCTTTCACTCCGACCTGGAGCAGCGTGAGCGTGAAGAGATACTCTTGCAGTTCAAGAACAAGCAGTTACCGGTAATTATTGGTACCGATGCTTTGTCGCGCGGTATTGATGTGGAAGGTATAGACCTGGTGATCAACTATGATGTTCCCGGCGATCCGGAAGATTATATTCACCGTATTGGACGTACAGCTCGTGCCGCTACTACCGGCACCGCCATCACTTTTGTGAATCACCGCGATGAACGCAAACTTAAGAACATCGAACAACTGATAGAACGCCCTATTCGCCTGGTGGGTTTACCCGATGAGCTGGCAGCTATTCAGCCTACCCACAGTCATAGTGCCGATCAATCAGACAATAAAAGAAAACCCAACAGGCGCTTCAATAAAAAAAAGCCAAAGAGTAATAATACCAATACCCCAAAATGAACAGGAGCATAGCTTCAAAGCTGTTTTTAAGCGTACTATTAGGCGTAACACTATTAACACCTGCCATTAGCGTCCAGGCGCAAAACAAAAAAACATCCGGCAATCCCGTAGTTGAGGGCTGGTATGCCGACCCGGAAGCCAAAATATTCAACCATCAGTACTGGCTATACCCAACCTACTCTGCCAAATACAACGAGCAGGTATTTATGGATGCCTTTTCATCGCCCGACCTGGTACATTGGACCAAACATCCCCATATTATTGATACCAGCGGAGTTAAATGGGTGAGGCGCGCACTTTGGGCTCCTGCCGTTACCGAAAAGGATGGCAAGTATTATATCTTTTTCGGCGCTAATGACATCCAGAATAATAATGAAAAAGGTGGCATCGGCGTGGCTGTAAGCGACAAACCCGAAGGCCCTTTTAAGGACTACCTCGGCAAACCCCTTATTGACCAGATCATTAACAAGGCCCAGCCTATCGACCAGTTTGTTTTCCGCGATGATAACGGTCAGTATTATATGATATATGGCGGCTGGGGCCAGTGTAACATCGTAAAGCTAAAGAACGATTTTACAGGTGTTGAACCTTTTGAAGATGGCGTAACCTATAAGAAAATAACCCCCGAAGGCTATGTAGAAGGCCCGGTGATGTTTAAGCGCAAGGGCAAATACTACTTTATGTGGAGCGAAGGCGGCTGGACCGGTCCGGATTATCGGGTGGCTTATGCTATTGGCGATACCCCTTTTGGACCATTTGAGCGCATCGGCACTATTTTGAAGCAGGATGCCAGTATAGCTACCGGCGCGGGCCACCATTCGGTGATCAATGTACCGGGAACAGATGAATGGTATATTGTTTACCATCGCCGGCCCCTCACCGAAACGGATGCCAACCACCGGGTGATGTGTATCGACAAAATGTACTTTGACAAGGATGGCAACATCCAACCGGTGAAGATCACCAACGAAGGAGTGACCGCCAGGAAACTGAAGTAGCCAAAACTTTTTAAACCTTTAATTTTAACATTTTTTTAGTCAAAAACAGGGTAAAAGGGCCTAGTTATTCCCCGATTTTACAAGGTTTTACCCCCATTTTAACACTTTTTAACAAATTTTTGGTGGGTTTTGAAAGACTTAAAAAGCATTAAACGATTGATTGTCAAATAACTACCTACCAAACGGTTGGTTTTTGGCCTTGCTTTCCCTTAACCAAACAGCCCGCTTGTCTCCTGAAAAGACAAGCGGGCTGTTTGATATATAAATATACGAAAAATCAGGGAGCATTTGGTAGAACAGGTATAAAAACCCGTTCAATTGAACGCGGGCGACGACTCACCCTGTCTGCGCTTCGCTGGACATCCCTCTCTTCGCCTGCGGCGGAAAGAGGGAGTTTAAATAGTCCAACTCTCTTGTCTATTATGCAATGATATGTTTTGGTTTTCTTCCCGTCAGCAGATAAGCTTCAGGCTAAAGCGGGCAGAACATGGTGGCTTGTGCGGTGGCAGGGGGCATTAGCAAACCTTGCCGAAGCCTGGGAATTAAGCGAACGAAGTGGAGGTAAGGTTTAGCAGCCCGTGGTTCTGTCTGATTTGCAGGGCAAAGGCCTTGTGCGGCAAAGAAGCATTTCTGATGACTTGATTTATTCGCTGTTGTCTGTTTTCTGACACTCATTATCTCGCTACGCTCGGTCTTGGTTACTTTTCATCAAGGAAAAGTAACTAGCCCTCCGCGGCGAAGAGCGGGTATGCGATAGGCATACCGAAGAAGATCCTTCGTTCCTCAGGATGACAAATATTAGGATAGACAAGCGTGACGTGTCACTTTTTAAAAACAATGGCCCATACGATCAAGCCCGCTATAGCCGCCATAATTACATAGCTGCCGGGCCGGGCAAAGTTCAACGTCCAGCCCATAAACCTGATACGTTTGGGAACGATGGTGCGCAGGTCATTTTTATTGAAATAAAACACCCCGTATTTATAGTTTGAGCCGTCTTCGGTTGGGTCCATATCACCTGTAATTTGCTTACTCAAATATAAGCTTTAATCACCCAAACAAATCACTACTCAAATACCTGTCGCCGCGGTCGCAGCAGATGAATACGATGACGCCCTCTTTTAGTTCAGCAGCCAGTTTGATAGCAGCCGATAACGCGCCGCCGCTACTCATACCAGCAAATATGCCTTCGGTTTTGGCCATTTCACGAGCCATTTGGGTAGCTTCTGCTTCGGAGATATCCATTACCCGGTCGACCCGGCTGGCATCAAATATTTTGGGCAGGTAGGCTTCGGGCCAGCGACGGATCCCCGGGATGGATGAACCTTCGGTAGGCTGACAGCCTATGATCTGTATATCCTTATTCTGGTCTTTAAAATAGCGGGAACAACCCATAATGGTGCCCGTGGTACCCATAGCGCTTACAAAATGGGTGATCTTACCTTCGGTGTCGCGCCATATTTCCGGACCGGTAGTTTTTACGTGAGCCATGTAATTATCTGGGTTGGCAAACTGGTTCAGCAGGAAATAGCCTTCGGTAGCGCCTTTTTCTTCGGCATAATCCCTGCAAAGCTCAATACCTTCTAGCAGGGTTACTTTGGCCCCGTAAGCCTCCATGGTGAGTGTACGTTCACGGGTAGAGTTGGAAGGCATAACCAGTTCAATCTCCAGTCCAAACAGGCGGGCTATCATAGCCAATGCAATGCCCGTGTTGCCGCTGGTAGCTTCGATCAATTTGGTTCCGGGTTTAATATCCCCGCGTTCTATAGCGCTTCGGATCATGTTGAGCGAGGCCCTGTCCTTCACGCTGCCGCCGGGGTTATTGCCCTCCAGCTTAGCGTATATTTTTACGTTGGGGTTGGGATTTAGTTTTTGTATTTCAACCAGGGGCGTATTTCCTATGATATCAATAATGCCAGCCATAATTTTTGTTTGTCTGAAAGCTAAATTAAGCTGAATATTTTGCTTTAGGTACTACTAATTAAAAACAAGCGGGATTATGAAAATGATATGATAGTGCCGGCTATCGATCCAAATACTGTTGTATGTTTTTTTGCAGGTCAGTAAGGCGTTCCTGACTGACATTATCGTTCACGATAATAATATAACCCAGATCTTTCCCCGGATAAAACAGGCAAAGCGTATTAAAGCCGATGCCGGTGTGGCCTTCGTGGTGAATGATCCTGGCGCCTTTATCATCCGCATCTATCATCCAGCCCAAACCAATGGTATTGCCTTCCGCGTCTTTCCAGGTTGGTTGGTGCGTAAGTTTTATGGCCGGATCGCGCTCAGCTAAATTGGCCTCTATATATTTAAGCATATCATGAATGGTGGAGTTCATGCTGGGGCCATTATAATAATCAACCAAATTGAGGTAGGGTTGCGGCTTATTGTTGCGGTCATAACCTTGTGCCAAACGCGTGCTGTTTAAGGGGATATGCGTTTTGGTATCGGGCATATCCAGGTGCGTTTTTAAATAATGAGTTACCAGTTGCTCATACGGTTCATGATATATACGCTCCAGCAATAATATCAATACCATCATCCCATTGCCGTTATACCTGTATTTTGTACCCGGGATGGTATCGGGCGTTAATCGATGTAGATCTTTAAGCAAGCTATCGGCTTTGTAAACATTATAAAAGTCCAGTTGATCAGGAAGACTTAGCTTTCTGAGGCTATCCTTTACCGAAGCCGGGAAAATGTGCGCTGTGCCCGGCAATCCCGAGGTATGATTAGCCAGGTCAACAAGCCTGATCGGATGTCCGTTGAACACCAGGTTGGGATAATTGCCCGGTAAATATTTCCGGATATCATCATTCAGAGAAACTTTCTTTTCAACTACCGCTTCGGCGAGCATGGTAGTAACAAAAGTTTTGGCGACCGAACCCAGGTTGTAAAAATTATCGGCCGTTGGCAGTTGACCTGTGCCTTTCTTTATTTCGCCGTAATTGTAGGTATATGTTTTACCGTCCTTGTAAATGCCTATAGATAAGCCAACCGTATTGGGTGTATCCATATAATGTCTTGCCCCCAGATCAACAGCGGAGTCGATCCGGCTTTTAAGCTTATTATCGCTCAACAAAGTATTTTTATTTTGAGCATCGACACTTAAACCAGTAAAACACAGATAAAGAAAAGCTGCTGCAATGAAAGGTTTCATTTTATAGGTTGTAAATAATAATCTATTACTTACAATAATGAGTAAAAACAATCTACTTTAATTATGCAGCCGGGCGAGAGGGTATAAACTCCCGGTGAAAAGCTATAAAATATCGGTAAGCGATAAGCCGCTAAACTTCATCACTTTTCAGCGTCCTGTGACTTGGGGTATGATACACCCTTGAATACGGGGGTACGCTTTTAGTAAGCCATACGTTACCGCCGATAAGGCTGTTATTCCCAATGATGGTTTCGCCGCCCAGTATGGTAGCGCCGGAGTATATCACCACATGATCCTCCACCGTGGGGTGGCGCTTGGTATTGGCCATGCTTTTATCCACACTCAGCGCACCAAGGGTAATACCCTGGTATAATTTTACATGATTACCAATGATGGCGCTTTCGCCTATCACAATGCCGGTACCATGGTCGATATAAAAATATTCGCCGATCACGGCAGCGGGGTGTATGTCGATACCCGTTTTGGAATGCGCGTATTCAGTTAGTATCCTGGGGATCAGGGGTACATTATCTATATACAAACTATGCGCCAGGCGATATAAGGATATGGCCAAAAAGCCGGGGTAAGTACGCACCACTTCAAACTCACTTTGGGCAGCAGGGTCGCCGTTAAATATGGCCTGTATATCCGTATTCAATATCCTGAACAGCTCTGGCAGGCCTTTAAAAAACCGGTTGGCGCGTTCTTTATTATCACAATCGTCACAGCCTTTGGTCATCTCCATCATGTGGCACAACTCATTCTCGAGCAGGGTAAATTCTGCCTTAAGCGCGGCCACATCGGCAAATACCTTCCCGGTTTGCTCGGGGTATAGCAAATGAATTACCTGGAGCGCCCACCGGGTGATCTCCTTGTTCGACGGCACAGCCTCAAGCTTTTGCTGCTTGTTAAAAATTTGCTCGTAAAAATCCTCACTCATGTTTTATGCGAGCTGTTGTAGGAAACAGCGCGTTAATAATGCAAGTTTAGGCAAAAGAATGTGTTTTGTATGTAAAAAGCGCTACTTAATTGATGGATATACATACTTGGCGGTGGGAGGGGATTATAAAATCTCCTTTAAGTTACACGTCATTGCGAGGTACGAAGCAATCTCTACATAAGTAGATCGACCATGCATATTTTCTCTGTACAGTATAGAGATTGCTTCGTACCTCGCAATGACGCGTAAAGAAAAAGGGCTCTTCGGGATGGGTCGAGCGTATTCAACATAAATTAAAAAATAATTTGGATGAATCCATATTAATCGTAATATTGCAATATATATTATGGGAATCACCAAAACAGAAATATTTACCGACGAGCAAAACAAGCTGGCTGTGCAGTTAAAAGCCATAGCACACCCGGCGCGTATTGCCATATTGCAACACATTATAGCGGCCAAAGCCTGCATCTGCGGTGATCTGGCTGATGAGCTGGGTTTGGCGCAGCCTACCATTTCACAGCATCTTAAGGAATTGAAAAACGCGGGACTGATACAAGGCACTATTGAAGGCGTAAGCGTTTGCTATTGTATTGAGCCCAAAGCCTGGAATAATTTACAAACAGAATTAAACGTGTTGTTCTCGTCGTACAAGGACCTGAATAGCTGCTGCTAAAATTTTTTATACCGATCAATCGCAATATTGCAATAATGAAATATAACCATCATGAACAAAGTAGAAGCCATCAACTGGGCAACTTTTAAAGAAACACTGTTACAGCACCCGGAACTGGACCTGCAATTTCAATATGCCGAAGGTAAACTGGTGGATGCCGCTTACCACATCACCGAAATTAAACAGGCGCCTATTACCTCGGTTGATTGCGGTGGTGTAATGAATTCCTGGACAGAGATCATTGTACAATTATGGGTTCCCGAAGCCGAACAGCAGGAGCGATCCATGAAGGTGAAAAAGGCTTTGTCGATAGTGAATATTGTAGAAAAGATGCTACCCCTTGACCCTAAGGGAACAGTTAAGATAGAATTTGGCAATTCGGAATTTGATACCCGCCAGATGTTTCCGGGAGATATGATCGAGAGTGGCGACAGCCTGATCATCGACCTGCGCCCGGATGCCGTGCAGTGCAAGGCGATCAGTCGCGGCGGGAATTGCGGAACTAATGATAAAGGCGAGGAATGCTGCGCACCTGAGCCTGCAAAACCAAGGGTAGCATTAAAGAACCTGGCTGTTAAAGCCGAAGCTTGCTGCACGCCGGGTTCGGGCTGTTGCTAACCCATTAACAATACAGATATGATCATTGAACAGGCACAACCTTACCGGCAGGAGATCATAAGATTGCTGGAGTCGCAAAAGCTACCGGTAAATGACCTTCCGGATAATTTAGATGATTTTTTGGTAGCCACACAGAACCAAAAGGTTGTTGGCGTTGCCGGACTGGAGGTTTATGGAAGTTTTGGTTTACTGCGCTCACTTGCTGTACATCCCGAATTCAGAAACGCGGGCATAGCGCAGCAATTGTTACAACGTATAGCAGAGATAAGCAATTCAAAAGGCCTGATGGCGCTTTACCTGCTCACGGAAACGGCGTCCGCTTATTTTGACCGGAAAGGCTTTCTTCGTATCAGCAGGGATGAAGTCCCGCCCGTGGTACAGCAATCGTCGGAGTTCAGCCATGTTTGCCCGGTTTCTGCCATCGCCATGAAAAAAACACTAAAAAATAATAACGAATGAAAAATGTATTGGTGCTTTGCACCGGGAACAGCTGCCGCAGCCAGATAGCCGAAGGTTACCTGCGCCATTTTGCAGGCAATAAGGCCAATATTTACAGCGCGGGTATAGAAACGCATGGCGTTAACCCTCGGGCTATCGAGATCATGAAATGCGATGGTATCGACATCTCCCACCACACCTCCAACAATGTTAATGAATACCTGGATATTGATTTCGACTTTGTGATCACCGTGTGTGACAACGCCAAGGAGAGCTGCCCTTATTTTCCGACTAAAGCGGTTAAGCTGCATTACAATTTCCCCGATCCGGCAAAAGCTATCGGTACCGAGGACGAGATCATGGAGCAATTCAGGCAGGTGCGCGAAATGATCAGGCAGTATACCCAAAACTTTGTGAACGAAAACTTAAAACCATCCCATGCCGGTTGAGCATTGCGCCCCGGTGGTTGAGCGTAAAAAGCTGAGCTTTTTGGACCAGTATCTTACGCTCTGGATATTCCTGGCAATGGCCGTAGGAGTAGCTGTAGGTTATTTTATTCCTTCATCGGCCGGTTTCATCAATTCATTTTCCAGCGGAACGACCAATGTTCCCCTGGCTATCGGTTTGATCCTGATGATGTACCCACCCTTGGCCAAAGTAAAATATGAAAATATGGGCCAGGTATTTAAGGATACCAAAGTATTAAGCGCCTCTTTGGTGCTCAACTGGATAGTTGGACCAATACTGATGTTCTTTTTAGCGATAACCCTGCTGCGCGATCATCCGGCTTACATGGTGGGTTTGATCCTGATCGGTTTGGCCCGTTGCATAGCCATGGTGGTAGTATGGAACGAGCTTGCCGAAGGTAACCGCGAATATGCTGCCGGGCTCATCGCCCTCAATAGCATCTTCCAGGTATTGCTGTACAGCGTGTATGCCTGGGTGTTCATCACCATTTTGCCGCCACTGTTCGGTCTTAAAGGTTTAGCCGTTGATATAACCATGGGCGAGATAGCCAAAAGCGTGGGCATTTACCTCGGGATCCCTTTCGCTGCCGGTATCATCAGCCGCTATACCCTCATAAAGATCAAAGGCGAAGATTGGTTCCAGCACAAATATGTACCCCTTATTTCGCCCATTACTTTGATCGCCTTGCTGTTTACCATTGTGTTGATGTTTAGTCTTAAGGGTGGTCTTATTGTACACATCCCTTTTGATGTTGTGCGGATAGCTATACCGCTGGTTATCTATTTCGCGGTGATGTTCCTGCTGAGTTTTTTTATCGGCAGATCATTTGGGGCCGATTATTCCAAAAGCACCTCCATCGCCTTTACCGCCACGGGCAATAATTTTGAGCTGGCCATCGCGGTAGCTATCGGTGTGTTCGGTATCAATTCGGGCGAGGCTTTCGCGGGCGTTATCGGTCCGCTGGTAGAGGTGCCCGCTTTGATCGCTTTGGTTAACCTGGCTTTTTGGTTCAGGAAGAAATACTATGCCGACAGATCACAAATCAGATAATCATGTCATTGCGAGAAGGAACGACGAAGCAATCTCGTAGCTATTCCTGTCCATAAGAACGCGAGGAGATTATTAAATGTTGTTAATTGTTTTTTTAAGGTATTAATGAACTCCCTACGGTCGGTTGCCTGCGCTCGCAATGACATATTCTTTACTCTCGTTTTACCTTTATCTTGCTACCTTTATTTTATTAACCATCTAAGCATGAAAAGACGTTCATTCCTGAAAGCCTCGGCTTTAACGGCAGCGGCAGCCGGTATATCAACCCATAGCAGCATGGCATCAACAGTAAAAGAAAAAAAGGGCACCGAGTTTTACGAGTTGCGTACCTATATTTTAAAAAACCAGGCGCAGCAGAAACTGGTAGAGGATTATTTTCAGAACGCAGCTATCCCGGCCTTAAACAAACTAGGCTCCAAAAACATCGGCGTATTCACTGAACTAAAACCCGAAGGGCAAACCAAAATTTACGCGCTCATCCCTTTCAGCAGCCTAACCGATTTTTTAGCCGTACAGGAAAAACTAAACCTCGACCCGGTTTACCTGGAAAAAGGCGCGCCCTATTTAACCGCTCCGGCCACCGAGCCTGCTTATGAACGTATTGAAAGCTCCCTGTTAAAGGCCTTCGCACACATGCCCAAAATGGAAATGCCCAAAAAAGGTCAGCGCATTTTTGAATTGCGGCGGTATGAACATGCTACCGAAAGCGCGGGCAAAAAGAAACTGGAAATGTTTAACGATGCCGGCGAGATCGATATTTTCAAAAAATTGGGTTTTAATCCCGTGTTTTTTGGCGAAACCATTATCGGCGATCACCGGCCCAACCTCATCTATATGATCACGTTTGATGATCTGGATGCCAAAGCCGCCCATTGGAAAGCCTTTGGCAGCGATCCGGAATGGAAAAAGGTAAGCAGCATCCCTGATTACTCCGATGCTAAGCTGGTATCGCACATTACATCAACATTGTTACAGCCAACAGGAGCATCACAGGTTTAATTAAGGGTGAGCAGTGATAATAATCGCTTGCTTTTAGTGTTCATAATACACTATATTTACATTAACCAATTAAAAGTAAATCGATGACAACCAGACGTTCATTTCTCAAAACTTCGGCATTACTTTCTGCCGGACTTTTAGCGGCTCCGAACTTATTTGCTTACGATAAAAAGTATATCGGCCTGCAATTGTATACCGTGCGTGATGCCATGTCAAAAGACCCGGCAGCGGCTTTGGCCAAAGTTGCCCAGGTGGGCTATACCTCGGTAGAGGGCGCTACCTACACCGGCAACGAATTGTTTTATGGCATGGACGCTAAAGCATTCAAAGCGCTTTTAAAACAAAACGGACTGATCATGCCAAGCGCGCATTACCGCCTGGGCGAGGAACAGGTGAATGGCGCATCGCAAAAAGGCACCATCCTGAATGATTGGGAAAAAGCAGTGACCGACGCGGCCGAAGTAGGCATCAAATACATGGTTTGCGCCTATTTATCAACCCCGGAGCGTGGCAACCTGGATCATTATAAAAAAATAGCCGAAGATTTTAACAAAGCAGGCGAGATCTGCAAAAAATCGGGCATACAGCTTTGCTACCATAACCACGACTTTGAATTTATACAGGAAAACGGCAAGTATCCGTATGAGATCTTGTTAGCCGCAACCGATAAAAACCTGGTAAAATTTGAAATAGACCTTTACTGGTTAACTAAAGCCAACCAGGACCCTATCGCTTTAATTAACGAGCACCCCGGCCGTTTCCCGCTGTGGCACGTTAAGGATCTGGATAAAACACCAGAGCGAAAATTTACCGAAGTTGGCAACGGCATTATCGACTTTAAAAAGATATTTACCCAGGCCAATAAAGCAGGCTTAAAGTACTTTTTTGTAGAGCAAGATATTTGCCCAGGTGATCCTTTTGACAGCATTACCCAAAGCATTACCTACATTAAAAAGAACTTAGTTTAAAAATTCTGTTACAATAGCACATTCTATACAAAACCATCGTTTTATACTTAAAAGCGATGGTTTTGTTTTATCATACCCGGTCGCTTCCTGCGTGGATTTTAAACAATATGGAAATGAAGATCGATATCAATATGATAAAGGGACTGCTGATAGCATTAGCAGCATCTTTCCTGTTTGCTTGCGCAGCAGAAGCACAACAGGGCAAACAAAACAAGCCGCTGAGCAAACTACAGGAGCTATCTGTATTAGTTAACCAGGCTTAAAGCTTTTTGCAGGTCGGGGTCTGTTTTATTCACAATGTCCTCCGGGCTGTATTCCACCGGATAGTCGGGCATAATGCCGCGGCCAAAATCGTAACGCTTGGCTGCCGATACAAAGCGCATCCACGGAAAATCAACAATAACATGGGTATGGGGCAAAGTTAAATGTTGAATAGTGCCCCCACTGCAAGCTTGCTCGTTACCGGCCGTTTCGCGACCAACAAACACCACATCTTTACGCTGGGCCTTCAGTGCCGCGGTAAACAAAGCAGCCGATGAAAATGTGGCTCCATCAATTAGAACAACTAATTTCCCTTTGAAATGATCAGATTTGTATAAGGGCAACCTGCCGTACAGTTGTCCCCAGGCCGTGGGTCTGAATTTGATATGATAGTAAGTACCATCCTCCGGACCGGGCTCAAAACCTTCGTTAAAGCTGGATGTGCGGGCGGTATCAAAATAACGTTCAAAACGGCTGATAGCGGGGTTGGGGATACGGGCCTTTACATCTTTAACAATAGAAAATGAACTATCGGCCAGGAATGACAGTAGGCGGATAGCCACACGGATATCGCCGCCGGTATTATGCCGCATGTCCAGGATCAGGTTTTTGATCCCTCGCTGATGTATCTGCTTAAAAGCTTCTTTATAAATATTGGTATCGGCATATTGGTAGGGCTTAGTGACAAACCAAGCGGTGGATTTATTTTTTAAAAACCGCAGGGGTAAATGATCCGTATTTTTCGCTTCAGACCAATCGGCCAGGTTATTGGTCTTTTCTGTTGAGGTATTTAAGGTGGCGCCAGGAGCAAGGGCTCCAACTTCAACTGTTTTTAATTTACCCTGTTTGGTACGCAGGGTAATATGATAAGGTGGCTGCCAATGGTAATATTTATTGCAGGCATCCTCAAAGCCGCCATACTCGCTTAAAAATACTTCTTTAAATGTTTCATTATAACCGTCGCCGCCATACAGGTCGTATCCGTGGTCAACAATGGCAGCAACCGGGGTATTGTTCATGCTGATGATCTCGTCGCCGGTATTTAATTCATTGGAATAATGGGTCGTGATCCAGGCGTGATGATTTTTCACGAGTACCTCAAAGGGCAAACGGGGAGACGGCGGTCCCGATGGCTTATATCCTACAGGATACTTTACCTGCGTATGCCCGCAGCGCAGATTACTTATAAAAGGGTAAACGTGTGCTATAAAATCAGTTTCGGACAAAGGTTGATTGATAGAGGCCACTACATGGTCAAAAGTACGACGCAGACTATCCGGCGGGGTGAAAACCCCATAGGCCGGGTGCATTTCTTTAATAACAGCCCAAAGTATAGCCAGGTCATCATGCATAGCCTTTACCGGGAGTTTGCGAACAACAGTATCTGAACTCCCCGTTCCGGCAGCGTTTTGCTTTTTAGTATCAGGCTGATGACAGCCGCCAACTATAAATAGGGTACATAAACAAGGAAAGATTATAAATGCTGTTTTTAAATTTATTTTCATTGCAGATGTTCTCAGAGGCGATCTAAAGATAATAAAAAGACCAGAATCTGTTTTTTCATTTTACCCTGTGCTCCCGGAAGCGGCTGAAAAAAACCATGGCGAGTATGCAAAGCACACAACCGCAAATGCCGTTGAGTCGTAGGCCATAGTCGTGCCCGGGATCTTTACCATAAATGGTTAAAAAGGCAAAAAGTGCTATGCCCAGTGTTTGCCCCAACTTTACAAAAAGATACTTCACCGCAAAAAACATCCCTTCGCTGTTCTCGCCGGTTTCTTTGGCGTCGTTCTCGGCAATTTCGGCCAGGATGGCATTGGGCAATATCCCCAGCGATGCCAGCGGAAACGATGTGCTTAACACCAGGATATAAACCTGCGCCGTTGGTGATAGCGGGAGCTTTCCCAGGAAAAATATGGCCACAAAGATGAGACTCAGCAAGCCAAACGAAAAAAGCATGATCGGTTTTTTACCTATCCTTTTCGACAGGTAATTGATGAGCGGGTAAAACACCAATGAAAACAACACCATGGATCCCATCAATATACCACCCATTGATTCGGGCAAGCGCAGCAACACGGTTACAAAAAACAGCAGGCCGCTTGATATGATACTGAGCGCCATGTAGTACGAAAAATCAGAAACGAGGTAGTATTTAAAATT
>Ga0207671_10003360_pt1 | contig 16049 bp, 11 predicted proteins | sample KBSC24metaG_FD_184352 | JGI IMG/M metagenome (GOLD analysis project Ga0207671, IMG submission 184352) | Corn rhizosphere microbial communities from Kellogg Biological Station, Michigan, USA - KBS C2-4 metaG (SPAdes) (version 2) | ecosystem: Host-associated > Plants > Roots > Rhizosphere > Soil... | reverse complement strand
TCGGACAACGAACCTCCAGTTCGTTCTGGATGATCATAAATGCTTAGAAACTCGCTTGCACACCTATCAGCATAGTCCTGGGTTTGGGATAGGAGCCGAAATCAAAGCCCGGGTTAAACACACCCGAGGTGAAGTCGGGGTTGTATCCCTTGTATCCCTGGAAGGAATAAAGATTTTGGACGGTGGCATAGATCCTTGCGCTGCCCAATCCCTTGATAAGACCTTCCTTCAATGTATAACCCAGCGACACCGTATTGATCCGGAGGAAAGTGCCGTTCTGCAGCCAGCCCGGTCTGTTTGAGTCCTGCATATTGTTGGCATCATCATCATTCAGACGGGGAATATTCGTATTGGTATGGGTAGGCGTCCATCTATTGAGCATATCCGTGCTATAGTTCAATGCACCCGCAGAATGGTGCAGATCCCTGTACAGCCTGCTGTTGATAAGGAACTTGGCGCTGCCCGATGCGAAGATGGCAATATCGAACCGCTTGTACGCAGCCGAGAAGCTAAACCCGTAATTGAATTTGGGGATGCCGCTGCCTAAATAAGTTCTGTCGTAGGCATCTATAACGCCGTCCGGTTTGCCATCGGGACCGCTGATGTCCTTATATTTCACGTCTCCGGGTTTTAGCGCGAGTCCGCCAAACTGCGTTGCGTGGTTATTGATCTCATCCTGGCTTTGGAAGAGACCTTCATAAACATATCCAAAATGCCGGCCCACTTCAGAGCCGATGGCCGTCTTGGCGCCTACGCCGTAGATCGGTGCGTCGCTGCCGCCCAGCTTCAGCACTTTGTTGCTGACCGTGGACAGGTTGGCGGATATGTCATAGGAGAAGTCGCCCTTGTGCTGATGCCAGCCTACTGTAAATTCCAGCCCTGAATTCCGCAGCGTGGCGGCATTCACCGTCGGGGTCAGATTCTCGAACCCCGTGCTGGCCGGGATCGTAATACCCACCAGCACATCCGTGCTTTTGGCATTATAATATTCAGCGGAGAAGTCCAGCCGTCCGTTGAGGAAGGTGGCGTCAAAGCCCGCGTTGGTGACCGCCTTGGACTCCCACTTGATATCGGGAGAGGCCACCAGCGTTTGCAAAGCGCCTGTATAGAAATTACCGGCAAAACTGTATACCACGCCTGAGTTGATCGTACCCTGGAACTGATAGTCGCCGATCTCCTGGTTACCCAGCTTGCCGTAGCTGCCTCTCAGCTTAAGAGAGGAAACGATGCTTGCGGGCACATGCCAGAACTTCTCATTGTTGATCTTCCAGCCAACCGATGCAGCGGGAAAATATCCATATTGATTGACCGGCGCAAAACGCGAAGAGCCGTCCCGGCGTAGCGAGGCCGACAGCAGGTATCTGTCGTCATAAGAGTAGTTGATCCGGCCGAAATAAGATTCCAGGGCATTCTCCGTCTGCCAGCCTTTTGCCGAAGTCGTCTGGCCATTACTGATCACCGGGTAATAAGGCGCAGTAAAACCTTTTGCATGCGCATCCCTTTCGACAAAGCTGCCGTATCTGTACGATTGTCCTACCAGCGCCTCTATCGAATGTTTACCAAAGACCTTGTCGTAGTTCAGCGTGTTCTCGATGGATGCATTCGTATATACTCTTGAATTGTCATTCAGCTCCGCATCCGGCTTGCTAAAGAACTTGCCCAGGAAAAAAGGCGGCTGCCAGGTGTAATCCCGGGTAACCGTCTTGTCGTAGCTGACGCTGGTTTTGAACCGCAGATGATGTCCGTTGTTGTTGATCAATTTCAGCTCTGCATAGGCATTGGCAAAGGTCCTGTCCACATCCACCCAGTTGACCAGGATGCTGTTGATTGCGATCGCATTCAGCGAGTTGGCGCCGTTGAACTCCGAATTGCTGCCGCCAAAACCGTTGAGCAGGCTCGAGTCATGTACAGGCATGGTCGGGATAGCAACATCCAGGCTGCCGATCATGGGTGGTATACCGCCCAGCAGGATGTCGTCCCTGAAGGTCAGTGCGTTCTCATGTGAGTGTGTATAGTTGAAGAACTCTCCCACTTTGAGGATCCCTTTCTCCGCGCTGGTATTGACCCGGGCTGTATAACGTTTGTAGTCCGGACCGTTACCGACGAACGTGCCCTTTTGATCATAATAATCCAATGAAATATTATAGGTGCTGTTGGGACCGCCGCCGTACATGCTTACGTTGTGATTCTGACGGGTACCATTTTTCAACCCCTCTTTCTGCCAGTCCGTATTGATATTGCTGACATATCCCGGGTTCGTCGGGTCGTTGGCGGGGAAGGGCGTCTTTCCGGCGTTGACGCGGGATTCGTTATTCAATGTCTGGTATTGAAGCCTGTCCGTCACTTTCTGCCGCTGCCAGACCTTATCCGTTCCATAATAACCATTGTAGGAGAGCTTCATCGGCGCATTCTTTTTTCCCGTGCGGGTGGTAACGATGACGACCCCATTGGCTGCCGCCGCTCCATAAATTGCCGCCGCCGATGCATCCTTCAGCACCGTCATGCTCTCGATGTCGTTGGGGTTCAGGTCGCGGATGGCGGCGCCGGGCACCCCGTCCACCACATAATAAGGCTGAGAGCCGCCGAAGGTGCTGAAGCCCCTGATACGCACGCTGGGCACCGACCCCGGCTGACCATCACTATTTACGGCTACGCCCGCAGCCCTGCCCTGCAGCAGCTGGGACATATCATTGGTAGAGAATTTTTTGGCATCCGCTATATTCACCGTGGAGACAGCACCCGTAAGATCCTTCTTACGCTGGGTGCCATAGCCGACGACCACCACATCATCCAGTGAGGTGGCCTTGCCGGTGAGCGGGATCGTTAAGGCGCTGTTGCCTGCCACCACTTCAGCAGGCTCATAACCCACAGAGGACACTTGCAGCACCTCACCGGGTGAGGCCGCTATGCTAAACCGGCCATCCTCGTCGGTGATGGTAAATACCTTTTTGTTCTTAACCTTGATGGTTGCCCCTTTTACAGGATTGCCGGCGGAGTCTTTCACCTGGCCGGTGATCTTTCCTCCGTACAGTGTGCCGGCCTGCTGGGCCAGTGTAGATTGTGCGATCGTCAGCAGGAGAAGGAAGAGCAGGGGGATCGTGCGTAATTGGTTCATATAGCGTTAATTTGGGTGTTTAAAATACGTGTCATTTTTACGTTTATTGCTACGGTCAATGACCACGTATCGCAATCGTCACTTCAACGTCGTGAAGGTGGAAAAAAAAATTTTCTTCCTTTCGCCGGATCGTCTCAACTTTTCGATAAAACTTCTCATTTTGCCCCCGGGGTCTATCATTATACCTATATTTACGTACCAAAACGGACGATATCTAGTTGATTTATAACGCTTTTATACTTGCCACGCTGCTCCTTCTCTCCACCGGCGCCACCGGTCAGTCCTGGTCTTTTCGTCATTACCAGGTGGAGGATGGGCTCTCCAACAATGCCGTCCTTTGCAGCCTGCAGGATAACAAAGGCTTTCTCTGGCTGGGCACCAAGGATGGGTTGAACCGGTTCGACGGGTATACATTCAAAGTGTTTCGCAACGACCCTGAAGATCCCACCAGCATCGGTAATAATTTTATCCGCAGTCTGTATATGGACAAGGATCACGTCCTTTGGGCCGGCACCGATAAAGGATTATACAGGTATGATGCGACGGATGAAAGTTTTAGTCTTTTGCCTACCCCCTTCATGGCCCAGGTGACGAATATAAAGATGGATAGTGCCGGCAGTCTTTGGTTTATTTGCAACTTCAACCTTTTTAAATATGATATCGCGACCCGGAAGCTGCAGCAGTTCAATGCAGGCAGTTATTTCGAAGCTACCTCCATCTGCACCCTGGCCGACGGCTCCGTATGGGTATCTACTGCTTCCGGTTTGTTGAAAAAATATAACCCTGCTACGGGTAATTTCTCCAGCTACGACCTTTTCAGCCATTCGCCCAAATCTGTGTCCAACTGGATCGAATGTCTCTATGCCGCCAGCGGCGGCAATATCTTCGTGGGCACATCCAATCAGGGTGTAAAAGAATTCAACGCCTCCACTTCAACATACAAAGACATCCTCACCTACAACCCTGACAAGACCGAGATCTTCGCACGCGCCTTCCTCCAAACCTCTCCCAACGAATGCTGGATAGCCACGGAGTCAGGGATCTACATCTACGACCTGCTCACCGGCACATTTGCGCATCTGCATAAGGAATATACCGATCCCTATTCCATCTCGGATAATGCCGTTTACACTTTTTGCAAGGATAAAGAGGGCGGCATCTGGGCCGGGACATATTTCGGCGGCGTCAACTATTTACCCCGGCAGCCCGTCACCTTTAAAAAATATTTTCCCGAAAAAGGCACGAACTCCATCAGCGGCAATGTGGTGAGAGAGATCATCGAGGATAAATACAACAGGCTTTTCATCGGAACGGAAGATGCCGGCTTGAACAAACTGGACACCACCGGTCTGTTCACCAACTACCTGCCCACCGGCACAAAGGATGGCATCTCCTATACCAATATCCACGGTCTGCTGGTGACAGACGACGAGCTTTGGATAGGTACCTTCGAACATGGCCTGGACGTGATGAATATCAACACAGGCAAGGTCATCCGTAAATACTCCAAAGGCAACGACAGCAATATGCTCCGGAGCAATTTTGTCTATTGCCTGTATAGGTCGGCCGCCGGCGAGATCATGGTCGGCACTACCATCGGCGCCTATCTGTATTCCCGGAAGACCAACGATTTCTCCCTGCTGCCGGGCATGCCCCTTCACAACTGGTATACCAGCCTGTTGAAAGATAAGAACGGTGTCATCTGGGCCGCGACCTATGGTAATGGCGTAAATTATTACGACACAAAGACCGGGAAAGCGGGCAACTTCAGCTATCAACAGCAGAATAAGAGCAGCCTTTCCTACGACAGGGTAAACAAGATATTCGAGGACAGCTACGATCATCTATGGTTTGCCACCGAAGGAGGCCTGTGCCGGTGGCTGCCGTCGACCCGCGCCTTTAAAAGATATACCACTGCGGATGGGTTGCCTTCTAACTTTATATTAAGTATCGCCGAGGACGACAACAGGCGGCTGTGGATCAGCACCACCAAGGGCCTGGTCTGTCTCGATATCGGCACTGAGCAGGTGATTGCCGTATATTCCAAGGCCAACGGGCTTCTCAGCGACCAGTTCAATTTCAACTCCGCCTTTAAGGACAGACAGGGCAATATGTACTTTGGTAGTGTAAAAGGACTTATCAGCTTCCGGCCGGGTCAGGCATTGAAGAAGGATTTCTCACCGCCCATTTACATAACGGGTTTCCAGGTGAACAACAAAGAGCTCGTGATCAACAAGAATGAGTCGCCGCTGCACAGGAGCATTACCTTTACCGACAGGATCGTGCTGACCCATAGCCAATCCACTTTCAGCATCAACTTTGCCTCCTTGAGCTACACCGCCCCTGAAATGTCCGAATATGAGTATAAGATGGAAGGGCTGGACGCCGACTGGGTCTATCTGAAGACCAACCGGAAAGTCTACTTTACCAATCTTTCCGCGGGGGTGTATACGTTCAGGGTGAAAACCTTATCCGGTCAGCGGTTAGTACCAGGCCAGTCTCTCCCGGGTCTGTCTAACACCGATCAGCCTAACACTGGTGAGTCTAACACCGGTCAGCCTTCCGCCGGCAGCGAGGAAACCCGGCTCATCATAGAGATCCTGCCGCCCTGGTGGACCAGCCGTTGGGCCTATGTCGGCTATGCCCTGCTGGTTCTTGCCCTGACCTGGTACATCTCCCGGGCTTACCGCTTAAGGTTAAAAGAAAAAGAAAGGAGGAGGATCGAACAGCTGGAAATAGCGAAGGAAAAAGAGCTCTACGAGGCCAAAATGCAATTCTTCACCAACGTGGCGCATGAAATAAAGACACCCCTCACACTGATCAAGGCGCCCCTGGAAAAGGTGATCAGGAGGGCCGGTGATGACCCCTCGATCAAAGACAATCTGCGGATCATGGAAAGGAACACAGGAAGACTGGTGGACCTTACCAATCAGCTGCTCGACTTCCGGCAAACGGAAATAAAAGGGTTCAGCCTGAATTTCACCGAAGCAAATATTTCCGCTATCGCAGAGGAAATTTTCACCAGCTTCAGGCCATTGGCAGAGCAAAAGAGCCTGTCCTTTAGCCTGTATACAGGCACCCGGGATATCTATGCCTACATCGATACAGACGCATTTATAAAAATACTCACCAATCTGCTGAGCAATGCCGTCAAGTATGCACGGTCCAGGGTCGAGCTGCACCTGCTGCCCCTGAAACCGGCGGACAAATCCTTCGTCATCGAAGTAAAGAATGACGGTTATCTCATACCCATGGAAATGAAGGAAAAGATCTTCGAACCCTTCTTCAGGCTGAAAGAGACCGAGAAACAAAAAGGCACCGGCATCGGGCTGGCTTTGTCATTGTCGCTGACACAGCTGCACAAAGGCACGCTGATGCTAAAAGAGCAGGAGAACGATATGAATGTATTCGCAGCAGAGATCCCATTAAATCAGACAGCATGACCAAGCCACTTATTTTACTCGCTGATGACAATGAAGAGATACTCGAGTTCCTGGAGCACGAGCTCAATGAAAAATATACCGTGATAAAGGCCTTGAATGGCCAGGAGGCCCTGGAATTGCTGAAGGAGCATGCCGTTCAGCTGTTGATCTCCGATGTCGTAATGCCTGTCATGGATGGATTTGAGCTTTGCAGGGCCGTCAAGACCGATATCGAGCACAGTCATATCCCCGTTATACTGCTGACGGCAAAGAATACCCTGCAGTCGAAGATCGAAGGTCTCGAAATGGGAGCGGATGCATATATAGAAAAACCCTTTTCGCCGGAATATCTCCAGGTGCAGATAGCTAACCTGCTCACCAACAGGAATAAAATAAAAGAATATTTCGCCAGCTCACCCCTCGTGCATATCAAAAGCATTGCCTATTCCAAAGCAGACGAGCTTTTTCTCGAGCACATGAATGACTGCATCCTTGAAAATCTCGAAGACCCCGACCTGGATGTGGAAAAGCTGGCCAGGTTGATGAACATGAGCAAACCCACTCTCTATCGTAAGATAAAATCCCTGTCGGATCTCTCCCCGAATGATCTTATCAATGTTACGCGGCTCAAGCGCGCCGCTGAATTGCTGGCGGAAGGGAAGTATAAGATATACGAAGTGGCTGGCATGGTGGGTTATGCGTCGCAGACCAACTTCGGCAGGAATTTTTTAAAGCAGTTTGGACTGACACCATCGGATTACCTGGCGATGAAGGAGGCGGAGAAGAAGGGGTTGGAGGGGGACAACTGAACCCCCACGCTCGTAGTAACATCCTGATGCACGCAGGACAGGCACTGCCATCTTATAGCGTGACTTCTTATTTGAACACAACAAAAGTAGATTGGGATACATCGGCTTAAAAGCCAAAGGATACATCCGAATTTCTGATTTTTAAGAATGCTTATATGGGAAAAACTCTTGAATCCTGTTGATAGATGGACAGCATCTTACAATGCGCGAGGGGGCAAATGGGGGAACGTATTGATTTAAAGAATAATAATAAATATCAGTATCTCAAAAGAGGTTTTTCTGCAATATAGAAAATCCGAATGATGTTCGAAATCTTTTGCGCTTTCTAACCTACCATTCCTGAAAAAGCTTTCTTAAATTGTAATTATCTCCAGATCTCTTTAAAATCAATTGTAACAGAACAGTTTCCTAAAGGAAACTGATATGAGAATGAATTTCCTTTTCTCTCGAGAAAATAGGCGCCGTCGTTTAACTTGTATACCTCCACTTCCTCTATATCAGGGGCAATGATCAGATAATATGGAATTCCTTGTGACTCATATATGGAATACTTGCTATGTCGATCTTTTAATGCAGTAGCTGGTGACAATATCTCAACTACCAGGGCCGGTGGAAAATCAAGATATTTTTTTGTTATCTCCCCATAAATCACTAACATGTCCGGCTGCAAAATGGTATCATCCGAAATACGATAATCTATCGGTTGATATGCTGCACACTGCTTACAGGCTTTAAGCATCATAGTAAATTCAGCGCCTAATGCCATTGCAATTTTTTGATGCTTGGGAACTGGCAATGGGCTCATTGCATAAGGAATACCTTCAATTAACTCCCATTGACCTTCCCATTGCTCGTAGTCGCTATAAGTATAATGAGGTAATATTTTAATGGCGCCGGACATGAATGAAAATTTAAGATAAAGATATCCGATGTTAGACAATTATGCAATTAGCATTTTAAAGATTAGAAGCTTTACATATAACTGATTTTCAAAAACTTAAACTCACCCAATTATCTACACTATCTGGTCCGTATACAAATATTTCTGAAAACCAATAAATATGTCCCTGATCTTTGGTGCACCACCCGAATTGTATCGACCCTCTTAACACCGGATTACCTCTATAAGCTTTCGACACATTTGCAGAGCAGGCTACCTGCTTCTTGTTTCGATCCATCTTGACACATCCAAACACTGATCTAGTTTCGATCCTTCTTAACCTTGGATCACCTCTATAAATGAAAGAAGGCTTTGCAGAATACATCAAGTATCTGTTGTTTCGACTCCTCTTAACCCCTGAAGCATCTCTGTAAGAGATCCAGGTGCAGCCTGCACCTCATCAAAGAAAAACCATGCATGTTCCAAAGGCCCGATCAGGATAGAGTTCTCGCCACGCCTGCAATAATAGATCTAATTGGTGGGGTTCAAACTGGATACGTTCGTCTTCGAAATTGAAATATACTCTTCAGATATATTTTTATGCTTCTTTAATAAGTCGATAGTCAGCAACATGGCGGAAGCTTTTCCGACCCTTCGGGGACCAATAATGGCTTGTATTTTGTCTAATTCCAAAGAGATGCCTGTATTACGCGGCCTCAATCCAAAGGCTGGCTGTCTTCCTAAATTGCTAACTAAGATATCTTTAATTATGTCTTTCATAGGAAGACAGATATACATAAAATGTCTTTATTGGAAAGACGAAAGCAAAATTGACTAACGAGAACTTATATTATATGCTGACTATCAGCGATTTAATATTGATAAAAGATTTTAAATCCTGATAAAAATTGGTTGGAGAAAAATCCGAACAGGGTCACTTTTAAGAGACCCCTTTTTGTAAACCCGCTCTAGTAGTGGGTTCTTGTGTTTGAACACTGCCAGGTTTTAAATATCTCATTTTGTAATTTCTTTATTTCCAGGGGTTCCTGGTTTGAATCCAATCCGGGTCACGATTTTTTTCATTTTCTTTAAAACCCGCTTCCAGAGCGGGTTTTATGGTTTTTATATTTTTTCATTCATTTCTGACTCCAAGCTAACTCATTAGTTCTCAATCATACTGCGGTTTGAATCCTAAAAGGATGGTCGTATAGGATTACATTATACACGAATATCTTTGTGCGACTACCTGTTCAAACGGAAGTTATTTTGGCAGGCAAAAAACTGTTTGATCCCCGTCCTCTTGCTCACATAAAAATTAACGTTATGGCGGCCCATAGAATACCAGTGCAAAAAATTCAGGCAATTTTTGGCTTTCTTCAGCAGGGTGCTATTAATTACAGGAAACTCGCGAAAGGATTAGGCATTACAAGGAATACATTAAAAAAGTATGTCGCGTCTATCCACTCATTCCAGGTAGAATGCCCCGACAAAAGAGCGGACTTTGATTTTTATTTAATAAGTCTTCAACAAGAACATTCCTGCAGCAATACTGTTCGTTTTTTACAGGACCATTTTATGTCAGTTGCCCATGTTATCATAGAAGGCAGTACCAGAAAAGTCGAATGGCTAAAATATCATGCTGCGAACCCCAACGGGTATCGGTATAGTCGATTTTGTTCACTCTTTGCCAAATGGTGCAATGAAAATAATCAGTCTGTCCCCGTTAGGTCGAAGCATTTGTTGCAAATTTCCGATGAAGATCGCGTTGTTTTTCTCCGGTGGAGACGATCCAATAGCCGACGGAAATATACGCAGGCATTGGCATTCCTGGAACTCGAAAAAGGCGCCACTTTAAATTCACTATCTCGCAAATTAGGGACATCGAGACGCCGGATTAAAAAATGGCTGACTCTTTATGAACAAGGAGGAATAGCTAACTTGGAAAAGAAACCTAGAAAAATAGGTGAAGCTATTCAGGGGAATATGCAAACGAAGAAGGAGAACCTTATCAAGTTAATGCATCAACACCTCAGCTATATGGAATTAATCGGACTACTTGGGGAATAAAATCTTTGGCGGAGGCCTATTGCAAAGTATATGGATGTACTATTGGCAAGAGCACTGTGTCCGCATACATTCGGAAGGAAGGGTTTGCCTTCAGGAAAGCAAAAAGAGTTTTGACAAGCCCGGACCCACTTTATCGGGAAAAAATGGCTAACATTACTTCCATCTTGTCCAATCTGGCTCAAGATGAGAAATTCTTTTCAGTGGATGAATTTGGACCATTTGCTGTAAAAAGACAAGGTGGGCGGTCACTGGTTAAGAAAGGCGAAAGGAGAACTTACCCTCAGTGGCAAAGAAGTAATGGGAGATTGATTTGTACAGCCGCTTTGGAACTATCTACGAATCAGATTACACATTTTTTCTCAGAGAAAAAGAATTCCGATGAAATGATTAAATTGATTGAAGTGTTGATTAACCAATATCAAGGCCAAAAGCGAATTTTTTTCTCTTGGGATTCCGCTTCCTGGCACGCATCGAAAATGGTAACGGAAAAGATCAAGGAGATAAATCGCCAGGCCTACCGGAAACAACACAATACACCACTTGTCGAATTGGCTCCTTTGCCTGCTTCCGCACAATTTTTGAATGTCATTGAATCTGTTTTTAGTGGCATGGCCAAGGCAATTATTCATAACAGTAATTATAGTTCTACTAAGCAATGCCAATTAGCTATTAACAGTTATTTCGCAGAAAGAAATACCCATTTCCTGAATAATCCCCAAAGAGCGGGCAAAAAGATATGGGGAAAGGAATTGTCTTGGCCGGTGTTTAATGAAGCTGGAATTTTTAAAGATTCCAGGTGGAGGTAGCAGCCAGTTACTTGACCTCTTGGTCGTTGGTGTGACCAGGCAAAATTTCTCTGTTATCACTTTATAAATTGCTATTTTTGGTAATCAGATTGGTCTTAAAGTTGAAGATTAAAAACATGCCAGAACAGCAAAATGTCGAATATAAAAAATCCTGGAGAGATGAATATCTAAAATGGATATGTGGCTTCGCCAATGCACAGGGTGGTAAAATTTACATTGGCATAGACGATAATGGGCATGTCGAAGGACTGGAAGATTACAAACGGCTAATGGATGATATTCCCAATAAAATTGTAAACCATTTGGGAGTACTTGCTGACGTAAATTTGCATAGTAGTAATGGTAAGCACTATATAGAAATCGATGTCGCAGTAAATACCGTACCGGTATCTTATCATGGCATCTATCATTATAGGAGCGGTAGTACAAAGCAGGAACTGAAGGGCAACGCCCTTAACCAGTTTATATTAAAGAAAATGGGAATTTCGTGGGAACAGCGACCAATTCCGGAAGCATCAATAAAAGATATCGATGAGAGCGCGGTCAAATCCTTTGTCAGAAAAGCGTTGGCTAGACAACGGATTTCCGAAAATGCGGTTGAGGCAGATACCCACACTATACTTAGGAATTTAAAATTGATCAGTGAACAGGGAGAATTATTATCTGCCGCCCTATTGCTTTTCGGTAAAGAACCAGATAATTATGCATTAAGCGCGTTTTATAAGATTGGCCGATTCGGTAAGTCACCAGCAGATTTGAAATTTCAGGATATCATCAAGGGGAATATCCTTGATATGGCGGATAAGGTTATGAATATCCTCGATACCAAATACCTTACCCGGCCAATATCCTATAGAGGATTGCAGAGAATTGAAGGGTTGGAATATCCGGAACAGGCATTGCGCGAGGCCATCTTGAACTCTATCATACACAAAGATTACTCACGGACAAGTATTTTTCTGAGCGTATACGATGACAGGTTATCAATTTGGAATCCGGGCGAATTGCCGGATACTTTAACCATTGCAAAACTAAAAGAAAGACATGGATCGGAACCAAGAAACAGGTTAATTGCTAATGTCTTCTTTATGGCTGGGTATATTGAATCCTGGGGGCGCGGTATAGAAATCATGATGGAAGGATGCAAGGACTATAATATTCCTGAGCCACTCATAATAGAAGAGCAAGGGGGATTGACCGTTACTTTCTTGAAAGATATTTATACTCGTGAATATTTGCAGGCACTGAAGCTGAGCGAAAGACAAATTAAAGGCGTTCTGTATGCGAAAGAGAAGGGGGCCATAAAGAATGCAGAATACCAGGCGATCAATAACGTAGGTAGAACGGTTGCTACCGAAGAATTGCAGGACTTAGTCCAGGTGAAAGTGTTGAAAAAAATTGGAACTACTGGAAGATCTGCAAAATATGTATTGGGTAGACCGGAGAATTAACGACTGCTAAACGACCGGAACAATCATTAAACGACCGCTAAACGACCGGAACGACCGGAGGAAATAAGGTTACAAACGTCTAATGTTTTGATAATCAATAATAAAGCGTTTTTCTGCCATAGCTTCAGGCAAATATCAGTATGACACTTTTCACTTTTGAACGACTACTTAATAAAGTCCAATTGGAAAAGGGATTGGATTACTTTGAGAATGGCTGTATCAGCGAACTGGAAGAACGGCAAACGGATAATTGGAGTGCGATAGTTTCTGGCTCGGAAGACTACCATGTGAAGATCAAAATTAAGAAGGATGCTATCGAAAAATGCTCCTGTGACTGCCCGCATGACGTCGACTATTGTAAGCATATAATTTCGGTTTTATATGCAATAAAAGAAAAAAGGGATTTCGTGCCTGGTAAACCGACTGGCAAAGCCACAAAACAGACCAGAAGCTTAGCGCAAAAGCCCAAAGATACCGTTGCCAAAACGGTAAATGGAATACCCGAAAAGGACCTTCGCCAATTTGTTATCGATCATGCAGAAGACGACCGGGAATTCAGGAACATCCTAGTTACACATTTTTCAAGCAACCTTAGTAAGGGAGGCTCTCATTTATATGCCGAGTTAATAAAAAATGCAGTCAAGACTGTGGCAGACCGGCATGGGTTTATTGACTACTATAGCGCTTCAAAAGTAATTCAGCCTATATACCTACTGCTTCAAAAAGCACACGCTGCTTTTGGTCACGGACACTTTTCGGTCGTAGCCGACATCGCATTTGCTGTGATAGAAAATGTTCATGATATGATGACCAATATGGATGACAGCAGCGGAAGCGCAGGAGATTGTATAAAGGATGGGTTTGAGTTATTAACAAAGCTCTGCCAGTCGGATATTCCTTTCGACTTGAAGGAACGTATCTTCAAGGAAGCTGAAAAAGAAGCAAAAAATAAGAAGTACGACTATGCGGGCTTTGATGAATACTGGATTGAAATCCTGGTTCATGCTGCGTACGATCGAAAAAAGGAACAAGAGTTGCTGCGATTGATTGACCAAATGCTGGCTGACTTGGTTATACAAACTTCTGATTGGATAAACGAATTCAATTCCAAGCGGTTGCTCAGGCACAAACTGATCTTGATGCGACGAATGGGGCAAACCGCCGAAGCCGACGCTTTGCGTCTTCGGCATCTGGATATTTCAGAATTCAGAATGGAACTGATTGAAGAAACGTTGGCCAAAAAAGAATACAGTGCCGCAGGCAGCTCATTTCGGAAGGTATTGCCATAGCCATGAAAAAGGACCATCCGGGAACGATTGTTTCCTATAAGGAAATATTACTGCGGATAGCCAGGGAGCTTAAAGATATAACGTCTGTTCGGGCAATTGCGAAAGAATTATATGCAGGTAGAAATATGGAATATTACCGGATTATTAAACAGAGCTATAATGCACAGGAGTGGCCCGCCATTGCAGAAGGCTTGATTAGCGATCTCCAAAAAATAAACAGACCGATTCCCGGCTTTAGGGGTACTGCCAACGGGGAGGCACTTTCTTCTATTTTCATCGAAGAAGGATACTGGAACAGGTTACTCGAGCTTCTTCAGCAAAACCCACGGCTGGAATTTGTGGAAAGCTATTCAGGGTTATTGGTTGATAAATTCCCGGAAGGATTATTGAACGTATATAGGGAAGCTTTGGTCGGCTATGCTGAACAACACACTGGCCGCAACTACTACGTTACGATCCGGAAAGTATTAAAAAAAATGCAGGGATGGAAAGGAGGGCAAGTAATAGTAAAACAATTGACGGATGAATTCATTCTTCGTTATAAAGCACGAAAAGCCATGATAGAAGAATTAGAGAAGCTTGGAACTCATTCCGCCAAATACTTAAGTTCACCTGATGAGTCCGATAGTCATTAACAAATTGTAAAACAATCCTTGTTCCTGGCAAAATGCCAAGTATTAGAAAATCAGGTACTTAGTTCAGCAATCAACGTTAAATCTCTCAAAAAGAGGTTTGAAAAGTGTCCAATCCGGTTCACAACGACTTCTCAGCTTTGTTGAGGTTTTTTTTCGTTTGGGAGCGGCGCGAGTTTACTCGCGAGAGCGGACACTTCGCCTCAGCCAAATCATCGAGACAATTGAAAAGACATTAAAACCTACTGGGTGAAAGGCCAATGGGAGAGTATTGCGTAGCTAATCCTAACGAGTTACGGTAGCCTCCGAGTATTGTGGGGACTTGCATTTTAGGCTCGGCGTATATGCCGAAAATTAATGCTTGGTGTCAACCGCTCACTGGATTGCGATATTGGCAAACTGGATTCCGCCACCGGCAAAACGCTCCTCTAATTTATATCAGGCTTTGTATATTAGGGCCTGTTCGTCCGGAAAAAAGCGATAGTAGAAATCCTGCTGTAACGGCTGCCGGCCGCAGATCGACGCGGCCTCGCCCTCGTAAGTCTGCGCGGGTGTATCGTCGCCTGGTCGCCGGTTGTTGGGATGAAACCGCAAAAGAATTATTTTTTGAAATAAACCTAAGCTATATGCGCCAAGAACTAACCGAGAAAAAGGCACTCTACCCTCATGCCGCCTGGTATTTTGCAGCCGGCATCCTTATTACCTGGCTGGGTTTTTCCCGATCCTATTTTGCCAGGCTGGGCGCTAATGACATCTATCATCATATCCATGGGGCTACCGCGGGGGCCTGGATGACGTTGCTGATCGTGCAGCCGATTCTTTATCATAAAGGTAAGTTCACCCTTCATCGGAAGCTAGGCAGGGTTGCTTCGTCCATTCTCGTGCCGCTGCTGGTATTAGGTGGACTAAAGATGATGCATTCGATGATGATTAGCGCCGCCTTCTATCCGCCGGGGGTGGCTTACCAACTGGCATATGCCGACGCCTGTTCTATCCTGTTTTTTCTCCTCTTCTTTGGCTTGAGTCTCTATAACAGCTCGGATGTGCATATACATGCCCGGTACATGGCCTGCACGATCCTGGTCTTACTGCCACCGGCCATCGTAAGGGCCTTTTTCTTTATTCCCTGGTTCGACGGTTTTACCAAAGCGCTCAATGCAGGTTATCTTCTTATTGAATTGGCCCTGGTAGTGTTGTTGCTGGATGACAGGCGTTACGGTCCGATCAGGAAGCCCTATCTCGTAGCGCTGCTACTATTTGTTTCGTTGCACCTCACCCTGAACCTGGTGCCACACTGGGACTGGTGGCATGCGGCGATGGATCACTTTGCAGCGTTGTAGGGATCTCAGGATATGCGCCACAGACGGAGTTGTATCTTTTTTAACATATGCATTGTCACCCGGTCCACCGGCGGCGAAGTTCAGAGGAACGGCAGATGCTATTCTGCAAACGGCGGGTTGGGATGCCCGGAAAAAACCAAGGCGTGAAATGTTTGTTTGTTCGAAGCAACCCATCGATCATCATGCCCCGTTTATGAGAAGGTAGCTACAACCCGCCGGGAAAATATCCTTCATCAAA
>Ga0207671_10003350_pt1 | contig 16080 bp, 16 predicted proteins | sample KBSC24metaG_FD_184352 | JGI IMG/M metagenome (GOLD analysis project Ga0207671, IMG submission 184352) | Corn rhizosphere microbial communities from Kellogg Biological Station, Michigan, USA - KBS C2-4 metaG (SPAdes) (version 2) | ecosystem: Host-associated > Plants > Roots > Rhizosphere > Soil... | reverse complement strand
CAAAATGCAGTAGGCTCCCGAGACGATGACGATCAGTTTGGTGAACATGATACAACAAGCAACTATGCAGAATCTCCCGATGCGAAAATTCTCGCTTCCCTGCGAACAAAAAAATATTTTGATCAATTGTAGCGATCTTGTTATTTATATCGTATGGATTACGAACAATTAAATTAATCAAGTATAGGTTGAACTAAAAATATTTAATGCATCCACCCCACCGCATTGCAGAAGATGAACTGATAAAGCAATGCAAATCAGGTAGTTTAAAGTACCAGGAACTTTTATACAAACAGTTCTATGGTTATGCCATGGGTATCGGTTTAAGATATAGCCTGAACAGGGATGATGCAATGGAAGTGGTGAATGATGCTTTTATAAAAGCGTTTAACTCGATGGGGAGTTATGATATTCAAAAGCCATTTAAAGCATGGCTCAGAACGATTATAGTGAATACCGCCATTGACAGGAGACGCAAAGATTTAAAACTCCAGTTAAATATCGAACTGGATAGCGCAGCCCCAATATCGGGTAATATAAATGTTATTGATAGCCTGAACGCACAAGATATTCTAAAATTGTTGAAAGAATTACCGGCCATTCAGCTTGCCATTTTTAACTTGTACGAGATAGATGGATATAATCATGATGAGATTGCCGATATATTAAGTATACCGCCAAGTTCATCAAGGGTTTACCTGAGCAGGGCAAAAGAGAAATTGAGAAAATTAATAAGAATAGAAACACAAAACCATGGATAACCAGTTTGATGACGAGTTAAAGAATCGCATCAGGGAGGTATTTGATAACTTTGAAGACCCTTCCGCTGACGAGGGATGGTTGCTTTTACGGGAAAAATTCCCTGAAAAAGCAAAACGCCGTCCCGTGGCCTGGCTATGGTGGAGTTCGGCCGCAGCAATATTATTGCTGTTTTTAGGTATATGGTGGGTTAACAGTACACCGGGCGGCAAAAAGCCCACACTGGCAGTTGCCCCGAAGCAACCTGTCCATACTTTACCAGCCCAAACCCCTGCAGGCAAAAAAGGTAATGTTTTGGCTGATAGCGTTGCCATAACGCAGCAAAGCCAGTCAATTGCGCAAAATACTAATCATGCGACCTCACCTACTCTTAAAAACCATGGTGATAAGAATGGGCAACAACCACGTGCCGTGGCTGAAAAACAAAACATAGTTGCCAGTAAACCAAGCATTGATACTGCATATATTTCTGGAAAGTTGGCTGCTAATAGTCCTGTTAAACCTCAGATGCAGGCCGCTGCCGGAAACGAAATCATCGCTGCTGCAAAGCCAAATGCTATTCAAAAATCAGACACCGGTAATAAATCTTCTGTTGAAACATTGGCCGCGGTTAATCCCCCTAATGCCAGATCACAGCAGCCTATTAAACCTAATACGCTTGCTTATGCTGACAATGGAGCCAGCACTAAAAAAGAAAAATTGCCTAACGACAGGACTATCCGTTTGGGAGCTTATGCGACAACTTATGTCAACTACGCCAGGGGAAGCAATAACCCGCTTAACCTCGGTGGCGGTGTTACCGCCGATATCAGGATAAGCAAAAAATTCAGGGTTTCTACTGGTGTATCTGTTGCTCAAAACAGGTTGAGTTTCAGCTATAACAACCAACTTCAGGCTCCGTCGTCATCAGCACCAAATTACCTGGCGCTGGCAGCAAATAATGTCTATTCAACAAAAAGTGCATTTGCCGATGCTGCGCCTGCGTTGAAGAATTATAGTGCTCTGCTGCTCGGTCTGGATATTCCGCTGAACCTGAAATATGTATTTAGTCCGCAAAAAAGCGATACCTATGTTTCCGCAGGATTAAGCTCGGGTACCTTCATCAATGAAAAGTATAATTATAACTATAACTCGCCATCGTTGCTTTCGCCGGGGGCTGTGCAAACACACGCTTTATCCACCAAAAATGATTTTAACGGATTCTACTTTGCAAAAACGCTGAACTTCTCATTTGGCACTAGCTATAATTTTGGCGGGCATAAAGTAACCATTGAGCCTTTTGTAAAATATCCGCTCGACGGATTGGGTTCGCAACAACTGCGTTTCGGCTCCAGTGGTGTCAACCTGAAATTCAATATCCGCTAAAATTGTGTTTATTTAAATCGGATCGCCTTTACAGGTGATATCTTGGTTACAAGCATTGACGGTACAATTAATACCAGCAAGCATATGGTCAGGGTGCCTACATTCAAAAGCAGCATATCAGACCATATGATCTGTATCGGTACAAATTTCATGTAGTAGGATGATTCATCCAGCGTGAAAAAGTGCGTTCTCGACTGAAAAAGGCTTATCCCGAGTCCGAAAACATTCCCAAGCAAAAGGCCTACGCCAATAAGGTAGGTGGCATTATATAAAAATATCTGTTGAATGGTCCAGTTGGAGGCTCCCATGGCTTTAAACATTCCGATCATTGGCGTGCGTTCAAGGATCATGATCAGCAGGGCCGATATCATATTTATAGTAGCCACAATAAGCATCAGGATCAGCATTACCTGTGCGTTTACATCCAGTAGCTTTAACCATTCGAAAATAGATGGGTATGATTCACTAACCATATAGGATTTCAACTTCAGGGGCATCTTATCGCCTAAAAAATCATTCGCCTCATCCAGTTTGTTAAAGTCCTTTACCCTAAGTTCGTAACCGCCGATCTCATCCGGGTTCCAGTTATTGAGCCTGCGTACCAATGAAAGGTTGCCAACTACAAAGTTTTTATCAATATCCTCCACACCAGCGTCATATATCCCCCTGATATAGAACGGACGCGTCTTTAAACGCTCCTGCACAAAATACATCAGGAATTTATCCCCAACTTTCAGTTTCAGCCTGCTTGCTGTATAGGAGGAGATCATCAGCTGCTTTTGGGCATCAACAGAATCACTGAAGTCGATCACCTTGCCCGAAACAATGATATTTTTAAAAAATGACCAATCATAGGTTTTATCAACGCCTTTCATCACTACCCCCTCTATTTCGCTGCTGGTTTTGATGATACCGGGATTAGTAGCTATGGGCATAATGTAAGTAAACAATGAATTTGACTTCACCTTTTTTACAAAAGCATCGTCAATTGAAAAAGGGGAATTTTGATCTGAATTATTATTATCAAACTTTAATATTTGGATATCGCCAGCAAAACCGCGCAGTTTTTGGCGTATTTCCTGCTTAAATCCTCTAATGATTGCTACCGACAGTATCATCACACCTAACCCCAGCATAATGCCGATGATTGCGATACGCACGATCAGTTTTGAAAAAGTACGGTGCGACTTAAACGAAATACGGGCAGATATAAACGAGGCAAAACTCAATGCAGAATGATTTTTGTACTTTAGCAAATATGCGGATTTCGGGTGAATAGATTTGATATTATCCGTTTTAATGATCTATAATTTATCTATGAAAAATTTATGCCTCATTTTATTGTTGCTAAACCTCAGCCTGGCTTCCATGGCCATCGGGCAGCAACACAAAAAACATCATAAAAAATCGGCACAGCAAGTCAAATTGCTTACCGGTGCCGACCGGACAGATCAATACGTGGATTACCTGCGCAATAAGAATATCGGCATGGTAGTTAATCCAACCTCAATAATCGGCACCAACCATATTTCCAGTGTAGACAGCTTATTAAAATTAGGCATTCATATATCAAAGATATATGGCCCCGAACACGGTTTCAGGGGAAACGCCAGCAACGGGGCTACGGTCAATGACAGCATCGACCCAAAAACCCGCATACCTGTAATTTCATTATACGGCAAACATTTTAAACCAACCACTGCTGATCTGCAAGGAATTGACCTGATGATATTTGACATACAGGATGTGGGAACACGGTTCTATACTTATCTATCAACCCTGCATTATGTGATGGAAGCCTGTGCCGAAAACAATGTGGAACTGATGATATTGGATCGCCCCAACCCCAATGGATTTTATGTTGACGGGCCTATGCTGGATACAGTTTACCGTTCATTTGTTGGCCTCGATCAGTTACCCATCGTGCATGGGCTGACGATCGCCGAATACGCGCAAATGATCAATGGCGAAGGCTGGCTAAAAAATCATGTTCAATGCAAATTAAAGATCATTAAAATGGCCGGTTATGATCATTCATTGCCATACATGCTGCCCATCAATCCATCACCTAACCTGAATACGGCTCAATCGATATTGCTTTATCCAAGCCTGTGCTTATTTGAGGGCACAACGCTCAGTTTGGGCAGAGGGACGATGTTTCCCTTCCAGGTATTGGGGCATCCGTCGTTAAAAGATCAGTTTAATTTTTCGTTCACCCCTGTCAGCATGCCGGGCATGAGTGAAGACCCGCCGCAAAAAGGAAAGACCTGCTACGGGATAGATTTGCGGAAATATGACGTTAACCAGTTCAGGAATAGCAAAAAAATCGATATATTGTGGCTGATAAAATTATATAGGGCTTTTCCGGATAAGGAGCATTTCTTCAATGCTTATTTTGTTAAACTCGCAGGCACCGACCAGCTAAGAAAACAAATTGAAGCAGAAAAAAGCGAGGATGAAATTAGGGAGAGCTGGGAGCCTGCCCTGGGCAGGTATAAGCAAATGCGAAAGAAGTATTTGCTGTATAACTAAGGCCCTGGTCTGTTTTGACCGCGCTAAACAAAACAAAAATTTTGGAATAATTAAAGCACTTTATATCGCTTATGAGAATTGTTTTTATGGGTACGCCGGAGTTTGCTGTAGCATCATTGGATGAACTGATCCAGTCGGGCAGCGAAATTGTGGGCGTGGTTACAGCACCTGATAAACCGGCCGGCCGCGGACAAAAAGTAAGCGAAAGCGCTGTTAAACAATATGCAATAGCGAACGGGCTCAGGGTACTTCAGCCTGAAAAGCTTAAAAACGAAGAATTTCTTAATGAACTGAGATCCCTGAATGCCGATCTGCAGGTAGTTGTTGCCTTCCGGATGCTTCCCGAAGTAGTTTGGAATATGCCACCAAAGGGCACCATAAATTTACATGCCTCGCTGTTGCCGCAATACCGTGGTGCCGCCCCGATCAACTGGGTTTTGATCAATGGTGAAAAGGAAAGCGGCGTGACCACATTTTTCTTGCAACATGATATTGATACCGGCAACATACTTTTTACAGAAAAGATCACCCTTACCGGTCGCGAAACAGCCGGGGAACTACACGACCGCTTAATGTATAAAGGCGCCGGGCTACTCGTTAAAACAGTTAAAGCGGTTGAAAGCGGCCGCTATAGCCAGCATCCACAAGAGGAGTTGTCTGCGGGAACAGAACTAAAGCATGCACCCAAAATATTTAAAGAAGGTTGCAAAATCGACTGGAACCAAACTGCTCAAGGAGCCTATAATTTTATAAGAGGCTTGAGCCCCTATCCTACTGCGTTCACTACTTTACAGGATAAAATATTAAAAGTGTTCGGCGCTGAATATGAAGTAACTGACCCGGGTGATGAACCCGGAGAATTTTTCTCTGATAATAAAACTTACCTTAAAGTTTCTACTACCGATGGTTTTATAATGCTGACCGATGTGCAATTAGAAGGAAAAAAACGGATGGGTATTGTGGAGTTTTTAAGAGGGGTGAGGTTATAAGCTACTGCTTAAATCGCTTATTATCCCTTATAATTATTCAACTCATCAATCAACCCTTTACTCAGCCTGTTAAAATAGCGCTTCACGCCATAACCCATTACCCACTGTATCCCTTTAACCGCATTGGTTAAAAACACCTCGTCAGCCTCATAAAGGATATCTGGGTTGATCTGCGCCTCGGTAAATGGGATATTGCCTTGTTTTGCCAGTTTGATGATTACCTGGCGCATTACTCCTTCCACACAGCCTTCACTCAATGCCGGTGTATATAAATGGCTCTTATACCACACAAAAATATTCGAGCTGCTTGCCTCGCATAAGAATCCATTCTGGTTCAATAGAAACGCGTCGTCCAGTTTATTCTGTGCTTTAAACTGGCTTGCCATTACATAGATCAACGAATTGCAGGTCTTAATATTCGACAGATAGTTGGTCGGTTTGGGTAACTCGGTAAAAACATCCATGATCAGACCCTTATCATTAAGAAAAAATCGGGGCTCATCTAAGGACTGCAGTTCCAGGCAATATCCTGCTTTATTTTGTGTAGGCGTATACAAGCCTTCGGCGTCACGGTAAACGGTCAGGCGTAGCCGGCCGTGTTTTATCTTATTTCGGGAGGCTAACTGTTCTACCTTTTCTTTCAGAAACCAACTATCCATTTGCGAATAGCCATCGATTTTTAGCGCCTTCATTCCCCGTTGCAGGCGGTCGGCATGCAGATCGGCGAATTTTAGCTGTCCCTTCATCAACCTCATACTTTCAAACAAGCCGTCGCCATATCTGAAAGCGCGGTTTGCCACCGTCAGTAGCTTACTGTCAGCAGGTAATAGTTCTCCGTTAAAATTGATAAACAAGGGCACCATAAATCAACAACAAATTAAGCGTTTTGCTCGGTCATAGCGCCTGAATATTTTCGCCATTTTTGTAACACGGTTTCAAAGTCCTCCGGCAAAGGGGCCTCGAAATGGATATATTTTTTTTGTGATGGATGAACAAATCCCAGGGTCTGCGCGTGCAGGGCCTGTCGTGGCATCAGTTCAAAACAATTTTCTACAAACTGTTTATACTTACTAAAAACCGTCCCCTTTAATATCTTATCGCCGCCGTAAGTAGCATCGCTGAACAAAGGGTGACCGATATGCTTCATATGTGCCCTGATCTGGTGCGTACGCCCCGTTTCCAGCTGACATTCTATCAACGTCACATAAACCAGCCGTTCCAGCACTTTATAGTGCGTTACTGACCACTTCCCTTTTTCAGGATCGTCATAGATTGACATTACCCTGCGGTCATTTACACTACGGCCGATATAACCGGTAACCGTCCCGTCCTTCTCAATGTCGCCCCAAACCAATGCCAGATATTTGCGGGTGATGCTGTGCTCATAAAACTGGCGGGCAAGGTAGGTCATCGACCGCTCGTTTTTGCTGATCAGCAGCAAGCCTGACGTGTCTTTATCAATACGGTGGACAAGACCCGGCCTGCCATCGTTACCCGGCAACGTAGGCAATTGTTGAAAATGATAAACCAATCCGTTTACCAAAGTACCCGTATAATTATTATATCCGGGATGCACCACCATTCCAGCAACTTTATTAACCACCAGCACATCATCATCCTCGTAAACAATATTTAAGGGTAGGTCTTCAGGGTAAACCTCGGTATCACGCGGCGGATGAGGAAGCACCACTGAAATCACATCAAGCGGCTTAACTTTATAACTGGCTTTTATTGCTTTATCGTTAACCAGCACGTTACCCAATTCAATAGCGTTTTGGATGCGATTGCGGGAAGCATTTTCAACCCTCGACATCAGGAACTTATCGATTCGCAGCAGAGATTGCCCCTTGTCAACTATTATGCGCAGGTGCTCATATAAGTCCTGCTCTTCTTGGTCTAATAGTTCTTCGGTTGTCATCAACGCAAAAGTAATCGTTTTTTCATTAGCGTAATTTGTTTTTAAATGGTAATGAGGCTATCATGAGCTTTATTTACTTTTATTTTCAGTTGAAGCTCATGATGATTTCACAGCATTGATTATTGATCAATACTTGTTCTAAATTTACCGGATGAATATTGATCTCGAAATTTTTAGTCCAGTCCATCAAATTCATGATCAATTGTTTGACGAAAAGGGACTGAAAGTTTTCATCAAACGCGATGACTTGATCCATCCCATGGTTTCGGGCAATAAATGGCGCAAACTAAAATACCCCTTAAAACAAGCCCGATCTGAAAACAAAACCCATCTTGTCACATTTGGCGGCGCTTATTCTAATCATTTATTAGCAACAGCGGCAGCGGCAGCAAAGTTTGGCTTTATGTCAACAGGCTTTGTACGCGGCGAAGAGGTTGACAATGATACTTTATTCCTGTGCCGCTTACATGGCATGGATTTAATATTTATCAATCGCGAAAGTTACAAGGATAAATCTACCCTGTTTGCAAGTTATTTTGGCGATAATAACGATGCCTTCTTTATCGATGAAGGCGGAGCCTCACACCCCGGTGCAAAAGGTTGTAGTGAGCTGGTGGATGAGTTAAGTGAAACTTACGATCATATCTTTTGCGCTTGCGGAACCGGGACAACTGCAGCAGGTATTATAAACGGGATAGCTGAACATCAGCCTTCCGCCCAGTTTCATGGTGTTCCAGTTTTAAAGAATGGTGAATTTTTAAAAGTTGAGATCGATCAATATTTAACCGAACCGGCTGATTACTTATTGCATACTGATTATCATTTTGGGGGATATGCCAAAGTAACGGACGAACTTCTGCAATTCATTAAGCGATTCGTCTCGTCAACAGGAATACTGATCGAGCCTGTTTATACCGGCAAAATGCTTTATGCTATATATGACCTGGCTTCCAATAACTACTTCGAACCCGGGAGCCGGATATTAGCTGTTCATACTGGTGGCATCTGGGGGTTGCTGGGAATGAAGGATAAATTTTGAGGCGATTTACGCAGAAATTTGATCATCTGCACATCTGAAATCTGCACATCTGCACATTGACCGAAACCAACTTTAGTTCAAAAAGTAACTTTAAACAATTTAAAGTTACTTTTTCGTCAATCGGTTCAAAAACCCCTTAAATTATTGTTTCTAAGCGCTTTTTAGTAAATTTGTAAAAACCAATTTACATATGTATAACCTGCAAGTTTCCCCCGAAGACGTTCAGACCACATTACAGAAGCACATCCTTGCCGATGGTTTCGACCTTACTTTTGATATGGAAAAAAGTAAAGGAGTTTACATGTATGATGCTAAATACAAACGCACCTACCTCGACTTTTTTACTTGTTTCGCTTCGGTACCTTTAGGTTATAATCACCCGAAAATGGTGAATGATGAGGAGTTCAAAAAAAACCTGATGCTGGCCGCATTAACCAATCCCTCAAACTCGGATATCTATACTGAACAGTATGCACAGTTTGTTGAAACTTTCAGCAGGGTCGGTATTCCCGATTACCTGCCACACGCCTTTTTCATAGCTGGTGGCTCATTGGCCATCGAGAATGCTCTGAAAGTAGCCATGGACTGGAAAGTTCAGAAAAACTTTGCGAAAGGATACACCAAAGAAATAGGCTTTAAAGTATTGCATTTTGAGCACGCTTTTCACGGCCGCAGCGGTTACACATTAAGCTTGACAAATACACACCCGTCTAAAACCAAATGGTTTGCCAAGTTCGACTGGCCAAGGGTATCCTTACCGCAAATCAATTTCCCTTATTCGGATAGTAACCACGAGGATCTTTTACAGCGGGAAGCTTTATCTATTGAACAGATCAAAAAAGCATTTGAGGTAAATAAGGATGATATCTGCGCTATCATTATCGAACCTATACAATCCGAGGGTGGCGACAACCATGTACGCCAGGAATTTTTGGAGCAATTAAGAAAACTGGCTGACGAAAATGAGGCTATGCTGATCTACGACGAGATACAAACCGGAGTTGGGTTGACTGGTAAATTCTGGTGCCATGAGCACTTCGGCGAGAACGCCCGTCCTGATATTATTGCCTTCGGTAAAAAAATGCAGGTGTGCGGTATTCTGGCTGGAAAGAAGGTTGACGAAGTGGATGACAACGTATTCCATGTCTCCTCACGGATCAACTCAACCTGGGGTGGCAGTTTGGTGGATATGGTGCGCTGCTCTAAAATAATGGATATCATTGAAGAAGACAATCTTTGCGATAATGCGGCAGTGGTGGGTGACTACCTCCAGGATAGTTTATCAAAAATTGCTGAGCGAAATTCCATCATCAGTAATGTACGGGGAAAGGGGTTACTAACTGCATTTGATTTCCCGGATAAAAAAAGGCGTGATAAGTTTATAGCTGAAGGCATGAAAAAGGATGTGATGTTTTTGGGTTGTGGTAATCAAACGATACGTTTCAGGCCGGCGCTCATTATGGATAAAGGGCATATTGATGACGGCCTCGTCGTGCTCGAAAAAATATTAGACATATTATAATAAGAATGTAATATTTTCGCTACAAAGCACCTGTTGATGTAACAATAGGTGCTTTTTTTGTGTCATAGATACTAAATTCCCCTATTTACGTTTACATAATACCTTAATATTAATATATACTATTTTTTAACCACAATAGGCAATATTTCTAATTATTATCAGGGTTAAATTTGCATTTCATAAAACAAGTAAGCAGAGGTTGATTAAGATCATGAGCAAGCATATTGAAAAATTAAAAAAACAACTTTTAGAAGTTTCCGAAGTTGTTAATTCATTCCGTTCCGAGGCCGTACAGGTAAGAATCATTGACCGTCTTTTGGATGCGATAGTCGAATCTGAAAAAGGTGAGAACGAAGGGGTGGTTGACGTATTTAACAAAAAGGGCCGTAAATTAAGATCAGGTGATGAAGATGGGAGTCTTTCATCCGCTGGTCGTAAAAAGCCGGGAGCCACCAAAATTTTAAATCAACTATTATCTACTGATTTTTTCAGCACCAGGCATTCTATTGCCGGCATAGCTGATTACTGTAAAGAGAATTATGATTCTGATTTTAAAACCTCTGAATTATCTGGTATACTTTTAAAGCTTGCAAAGGAAAATAAGCTAAGAAGAGAACGTAGCCATGATAATAATCGATTTGAATACGTAAAAGCTTAAATAAGAAAGGCGCTCTGTCCAGAGCGCCTTTCTTATTTAAGAGAAAATAAATTATCTACCCCCAATAGCTTTCTTGAAGTAAACCCCTCAGCATATTTCACACCGATACTTTTTCCAAATTCTCTCGCCCGTCCTTCTACGATCTCTATAAACGCAGGAGAAGATATATAGGTTTCGGGCTCATTTCCCCAGTCGGGATTGAAAAACTGGGAACCGAAAGCCTTAATACTTTCAATTTTTTTGTCCCAATAAGGCGTAACGTCCACCAGGATATCAGGCTGAATATAATCATCCTGGATAAAGTGCAATACCATATTGGGTCGCCAGGGAGCCTGCGCTTCGCCATTATAGCTCGTTTCGATCTTTCTTAACCCAGATAAAAATGCAGAAGCTTCCACCAATTCATTTGCCCGTCCATGGTCGGGATGGCGGTCGTGATAAGCATTGGTGATCACAATTTCAGGCTGAAACCTGCGTATTGCCTCGATCACTTTCAATTGATATTCTTTTGTATTGGTAAAGAAACCATCAGGTATCGAGAGATTATCTCTTACTGCCAGGCCGAGTATTTTTGCCGATTCGGCAGCTTCCTGATCCCGTATCTCAGCGGTACCGCGTGTACCTAGTTCACCGCGTGTCAGATCGACAATGCCGACTTTTCTGCCCAGCGCTACTTCCTTCAAAATAGTTCCGGCGCAACCCAGTTCAGCATCATCAGGGTGAACCGGTAAAACCAATATATCTAACTTAAGCATATAAAAAGCAATTAACGTTTAGGTGACAGCAAACGTGCTATCTTCTTCCTGATCTTTGAAGATGTAGGTTTTGTAAAAGGGTAAAAAAAGTCAGTAACAACACCGGCTTTATTGATCAGGAACTTATGAAAATTCCACCGGGGTACAGATTTCAGCACACCGTTTTGTTTCTTATCGGCGAAGAATTTATAGAGAGGATCGGCATAGGGCCCTCTTACCCTTATTTTTTCGAATACGGGATAATTTACTCCAGTATCTTCACAAAATTTCACCAAATCTTTTCCTTCTAAAGGCTCCTGTCCCCCAAAATCATTTGACGGGAAAGCAAGAATTTCGAAATCTTTGTCCTTAAATTCATCTTTAAGAGCCGTAAGCTCTTTGAGTTGGGGCGTAAAACCGCATTGAGACGCGGTATTAACGATTAAAAGTACCTTGTCTTTATATTCAGCCAAATTGAGTTCTTCACCGTCTAATTGCTGAACATTAAACTGGTAGATGCTGTTATCGGTCATTATTAATTTCTATAGGAATAGTACCCTGCCTGCTGCAGGATGGCTTCCATATCTCGTTCTTCACCCGGATCGTATTCTTCCTTCAAATTATGACCGAATATGCGGGCGACTGATTGAAACATGAATGCTTTCAATCCCCCCTTCAAATCCTTTACCATTTCATAGCTGGTATTCCCTGTTTGCCTGTCAATCAGCTTAATTAAAATTTCACCCTGACTAATTGTCAGGTTTTCGATCTCACGCTTGAACAGACCTTTGATCTCCGTTTCGCAGGTATCCACCATTAATTTTTGCCGTTTCTTATCGGCAGTAGTAGCCAGGCTACGCTGTAATTTTTGGTATCTATCCGCGGCAAACTTAGCGTAAGGCAATACTTTATAGATATTGTACTTTAAACGGTTGTAGGCATCGCGGTCGGCCTTGCTCTTAAATATGCGAACATCAACGATTTTGACTTCTTCGGTCACGATCATCGGCACCAATTCTCCGTCAAGATTAGTGACATAAGTTCTTAAGGTATCATTTTTGCCAAGCTGTATAGGGCGCAGCTTTTGCTCCTGGGCTTTTAATACGCCCACAGTACAGCAAAACAGCAAAAGAAAACCAATAAATTTCATAATTTTACGTATTACAAAATTAACGCAATTTTTTGGGTATTTAAATAACAACCTGCAATTTATAATATTGTTACAAGTTAGTGATATTATACGCAAAAGTGATCATGAAAGATTTAGTGATAGATATAGAAGCTGAGAAGAATGAGATACTGAAGAGATATCGTGCCCTGTTGCGTGCCAGCAAGTCGACCCTGCAAAAGGGCGATAAGCGAATGATCCGCAAAGCATTTGATATGGCCCTTGAAAGCCATAAGGATATGCGTCGCAAATCCGGTGAGCCGTATATATACCATCCTATCGCGGTAGCTCAAATAGCTGCTGAAGAGATAGGACTTGGAACTACCTCCATTGTATGCGCATTATTACATGATGTAGTAGAAGATACCGATGTAAGCCTGGATGACATTGAAAGAGAATTTGGTAAAAAGGTAGCCAAAATTATTGATGGCTTAACCAAAATATCAGGGGTTTTTGATACGAATAGCTCTTTACAGGCCGAGAATTTCCGCAAGATGCTGCTTACCCTGGCGGATGATGTGCGGGTGATATTGATAAAACTTGCTGACCGGTTGCATAATATGCGCACCATGGAGTTTATGCCGCGTGATAAGCAGCTTAAACTCTCATCTGAAACGGTTTATCTGTACGCCCCACTGGCGCATAGGCTGGGCTTATACGCGATAAAATCGGAACTGGAAGACCTGTCCATGAAATATATGGAACGGGAAACTTACCAGTTTATCAAAAATAAGCTGAACGAGAAAAAGGCCGAACGGGAAAAATTCATCAGGGATTTCATCGAGCCATTAAAAAAGGTGCTTGAGGGACAAGGATTGCACGCTGATGTGTTTGGCAGGCCGAAATCGATCCATTCCATCTGGAATAAGATGAAGAAAAAGGCTATTCCTTTCGAGGAGGTATATGACCTTTTTGCTATCAGGATCATTTTGGATAGCACACCCGAAACGGAAAAATCAGAATGCTGGAAAGCTTATTCGATAGTTACCGATCTCTACCGGCCCAATCCTGACCGACTGCGCGATTGGATATCATCACCCAAGGCAAACGGGTACGAATCGCTCCATACAACAGTAATGGGCCCGCGCGGACAATGGGTTGAAGTACAGATCCGTACCAAACGTATGAATGAGATTGCCGAAAAAGGTTTTGCTGCTCATTGGAAATATAAAGAATCATCAAGCGACAGCGGGCTTGACCAATGGGTACAAAAGGTGCGTGACATGCTGAAAAATCCGGAATCCAACGCGCTTGATTTCCTGGATGATTTTAAAATGAATTTATTTTCGGACGAGATATTCATTTTTACGCCAAAAGGCGCACTCATCCAGTTGCCCTTAAATGCCACTGCGCTTGATTTTGCTTTTGAGATACATACAGACGTGGGTGCCAGTTGTATCGGGGCTAAGGTGAATCATAAACTGGTGCCGCTGAGCTACAAACTCCAAAACGGCGACCAGGTAGAGGTAATTACCTCAAGCAAGCAAACGCCTAAGGAAGACTGGCTGAATATCGTGGTGACGGCCAAAGCCAAAGCCAAGATAAAATCAGCTTTAAAGGAAGAGAAACGGAAAGTTGCCGATGAAGGCAAGGAGATTTTGGAGCGTAAGATGAAATCTTTGAAAATCACTTACAACTCCGAGAATATCCACAAGATCAGCTATTACTTTAAGCTACCATCTACACAGGATCTGTTTTATAATGTTGCCCAGGGCCTGATCGATATGAAGGACCTGAAAGAATACCAGGCTTCGGAAAAAGTAATTGAGAACAAACCGCAGGATAAGATAGAGAACGAGCAGGTACAGAGCCTTTTGCGGAGCATCAAAACCAAAGACAGCGATATGCTTCTTATTGGTGAGGATATGCAAAAAATTGACTACAAACTGGCTAATTGCTGCAATCCTATACCTGGCGATGATGTGTTTGGTTTTATTACGGTAAGTGATGGTATCAAAATACATCGTACCAATTGCCCTAACGCTGCAAAGCTGATGGCCAATTATGGCTATCGTATAGTAAAAGCCAGGTGGACCAACCAGCAGGAGCTGGCGTTTTTAACAGGGCTGCGGATCACGGGGATTGATGATGTGGGGCTGATTAACAAACTGACTACCATCATCTCCAACGATTTCAAAGTAAATATGCGTTCGATAACCGTTGACAGTGATAATGGCATTTTTGAGGGATCGATAATGGTGTATGTGAATGATACCGAGCACCTGGATAACCTGATCAATAAACTAAAGACGGTGAAGGGGATTACCTCTGTAAGCCGTTTTGATTCCGCTATTGAGAAAGCGTCTTGATGCTATAAACTCCAAACTAATTAATAACTTTGACCCTTTAATAATACAACATGCCTCAACAGGAAACCATAGTCATGGTTAAAAAGATTTTCGAGGCTTATCTCGAAAATAAAAACCTCCGGAAAACCCCTGAGCGTTTTGCCATACTGGAAGAAATCTACTCCCGCTCCGACCATTTTGATGTGGAATCGCTATATATTCACATGAAAAACAAGAAATACAGGGTTAGCCGTGCTACCGTTTATAATACATTAGAACTCTTAGTATCATGCGACCTGGTAACCAAACACCAGTTCGGTAAAAATATGGCCCAGTTTGAGAAATCTTACGGCTATAAGCAGCATGACCACATCATCTGCCTTGATTGCGGCAAGGTGGTCGAGTTTTGCGACCCGCGTATACAGCAAATACAGAGCATGATGGGCGGATTATTAAAATTCGAGATCAAGCATCATTCTCTAAACCTCTATGGAAATTGTGAAAAACTAAGGGCGGGTTTTTGCGATAGAAAAATATAAGGCGATGAATAAACCTGTTTTAACCACGAGAGCTTTTGAGGGCATAGACATAAATAGTATTGATTACAAGAAAGATATACTATATGTAATCGAAAGCATCATAAATCAAGGTACATTTGAAGATTTTAAGGCACTTGTCAGTTTTTACGGTGATTCCAAAATAAAAAAAGCTATAATCAACACAACCTCACTGGGAGATAAAGAAATTAATTTTTGCTGCTTAGTTTTTAATCTTAAACCTACTGACTTTAAAAAAATAACCAATAGAGTTAAATCTTCATCTCCAGATCAAAACAATTTCTATTCTAAGGAATATTATTCAAATTAAACAAATTAATAAGCTTATAAATAAATATAAATTAATGGCTGTTGACGTATTATTAGGCCTCCAGTGGGGCGATGAGGGTAAAGGAAAAATTGTTGACGTATTGAGTGCGGATTACGATCTGATCGCTCGTTTCCAGGGCGGCCCAAATGCCGGGCATACTTTAGAGTTTGACGGAAAGAAATTTGTATTAAATACCATCCCTTCAGGTATATTTTTTGAGAACACCCTGAACCTGATCGGT
>Ga0207671_10003347_pt1 | contig 16085 bp, 15 predicted proteins | sample KBSC24metaG_FD_184352 | JGI IMG/M metagenome (GOLD analysis project Ga0207671, IMG submission 184352) | Corn rhizosphere microbial communities from Kellogg Biological Station, Michigan, USA - KBS C2-4 metaG (SPAdes) (version 2) | ecosystem: Host-associated > Plants > Roots > Rhizosphere > Soil... | reverse complement strand
AGATCTACAAAATCTGTCCGGCCTCGGCCTGGCGCGAGGCGGAACGGCAGGGCGTGTACCGGGGCAGCGCGGACGACGCGCGCGACGGATTCATCCATTTCTCGACTGCGACCCAGGTCCCTGAGACCTTGCGCAAACACTACTTTGGCCAGCGTGCGCTGTTCCTGGTCGAGGTCGACGGCGACGCGCTTGGTCGCGCGCTACGCTGGGAGCGTTCGCGCAATGACGAGCTGTTTCCGCATCTCTATGACGAGCTCGATTTCGGCGCCGTGCTGTCGGTGATGAACCTCAACATGCGCTCCGATGGCGGCCATGACACGCCGGAGCTTGCCCCGTGATCCGCGCTTTCGATGCTTTCTCGCTGCCGGTGTTGCGCTGGCTCGATCCGGAGGATGCACACCGCCTCGCGATCCAGGGCCTGCGCTTCCTGCCGCCGGTGAAGCCGCGCGCCGATGATCCGAAGCTTGCGGTGCGCGCCTTCGGGCTCAACTTTTCCAACCCGATCGGCATGGCCGCCGGTTTCGACAAGAGCGCCGAGGTGCCCGATGCGCTGCTGCGGCTCGGTTTCGGCTTCGTCGAGATCGGCTCGGTGACGCCGAAGCCGCAAGGAGGCAATCCGCGGCCGCGGCTGTTTCGGCTCGAGCGCGACGAGGCCGTCATCAACCGCATGGGTTTCAACAATGACGGTGCGGACGTCGTGCTGCGCCGGCTTGCCGCGCGCGCCGCGAATGGCGGCCTCGTCGGCGTCAATGTCGGCGCCAACAAGGATTCACCCGATCGCGTCGCCGACTACGTCAAGCTGATCGAGACGTTTGCGCCGGTCGCGAGCTACTTCACCGTCAATGTGTCCTCGCCGAATACGCCAGGCCTGCGCAATTTGCAGGAAGGTGCACTGCTCGATGATCTCCTGGGGCGCGTGATCGATGCGCGCGAACGTGTCAGGCAGAAGGCCGGTGACACGCCGGTGCTGTTGAAGATCGCGCCTGACCTCAGCCTTGCCCAGCTCGACGATGTCGTGCAGGTCGCGCGCTCACGCAAGGTCGATGGCATGATCGTGTCGAACACGACCATCGCGCGACCGAGCACGCTGCGTGAGGGGATGCGCGCGAAAGAGCAGGGCGGTCTGTCCGGCCGGCCGCTGTTCCGTCTGTCGACGCGGATGGTCGCGGAGACCTATGTGCGCGTCGAGGGCGCATTCCCCCTGATCGGCGTCGGTGGCGTGGACTCGGGCGGGGCGGCGCTGACCAAGATCCGCGCCGGCGCGAGCCTGATCCAGCTTTACTCGTCGCTGGTCTACAAGGGTCTCGGCCTCGTCGACGAGATCAAGCGCGATCTCACCTCGACGCTTCTGCGCACGGGCCGGGATTCGCTGTCCGAGATCGTCGGTGCCGATGCGGCGACGCTGACCGCGGAAGACTGGCCGGGGACGTAGGTCTTCGCCTCTCTCCGCGAATCCAACTCTCACCGCCCTTGCGGAGACTCCCCCTCATCCCGACCTTCTCAGAGCGAGCTTTGCTCGTCTCGCCCCCGCAAGCGGGGAGAAGGAGAAGAAAGAAACGTCGCCCTGTACAACGCCGGATACCTTGCGCCCTGCAATCCACCACGCGCGACATAAAACGCGATCAGCGCGCACCACAATCCGGCATTGCCCAGGGATTGCAGCGCCAGCCAGATCCCGAAGAAGATCGCAAGCGAGGCCAGCATCAGATTGCGCATCTCGCGCGCCCAGGTCGCGCCGACATAGATGCCGTCGAACCCGAACGCGAACACGCCGGGGATCGGTGCGAGCACGATGAACGGCAGGAACTCGCGCGCGGCGCGGCGGACGTCCTCGCTGGCCGTCATGAAGTTGATGATGTCAGGCCCGAACAGGGCGAACAGCATCGCGACGACAAGCGAAAAGCCGAGGCCCCACAGCAGCACCAGCCGGGTCGAATCCGCAAAGCCCTTGGCGTCGCGCGCGCCAAAGGTGCGGCCGCAGAGCTGCTGGGCGGCGTTGGCGAGGCCGTCGAGGAAGAAGGCGCTGACCAGCAGGAAATTGTTGAGGACGGAATTTGCGGCGAGCGTGACGTCGCCGGCGCGCGCGCCCTTGGCGGTGAAGAACAGGAACACGGTGATCAGCGCCGCGGTGCGGATCATGATGTCGGAATTGACCGACAATAGCCGCATCAGTTTTTCGCGGTCGAACAGCGTCGCGCGCGGAACGGCAAAGCCGCCATCCGCGTAGCGCCGGCAGACGATGATGCCGAGCACAAAGCCGATGCCCTCCGACAGCAGTGCGGCGACCGCCGCACCCGCGATGCCGGTATCGTAAACCAGCACCAGCAGGATCGTCGCCGCCATGTTGACGAGGTTGATGACGACCTGCAGCGCCAGCGCCGGATTGGCGCGGGCCTGCCCGACCAGCCAGCCGAGGATGACGTAGTTGGCGAACGCGAACGGCGACGACCAGATCCGGATCATGAAATAGGTTTTTGCGGCATGCGTGACGCCCGCGCTGCCGCCCATCAAGTCGAACAGCACGCCGGCCAGCGGCAGTTGCAGCACGATCAGCGCACCGCCGATCAGGCCGGCGACGATGAAGCCGCGCACCAGGATCACGGTCTCTTCGCGCGTCTCGCCTCTGCCGAGCGCCTGCGCGGTGAAGGCGAGCGTGCTCATGCGCAGGAAGCCGAACAGCCAGAACAGGCAGTCGAAGATGACGGAGGCCATCGCGACGCCGCCGAGCAGCGCCGCATCGTCGAGCCGGCCGATGGCGGTGGTCGAGACCACGCCGATCAACGGCGTGGTGAGGTTCGCGACCATCGCGGGACCGGCGATGGCGAAGACCTGGCGGGAGCCGACCCTGGGAGGAAGCGGTGCGTTCATGGTCAGTCGGATCTAGCTGACATCGAGACCGATTGCATCAGCCCCGCCGGCATGCCGCCATTCCGCGGGCGATCAGCGTCGCGGCGAGCCGAACACGCGCGACAGCAGCCAGATCGGGATCACGATGACGGCGCCGAGCAGGAAGTAGCGCCACAGCCAGTTCACGGCATCGAAGCCGAGATCCCAGATACGCTGGAACAGCAGGCGAATGCTGATGAGGATATTCCAGGGATCGAAGCCGATCGCCGCCAGCACGACGCCGACCAGGATCGAGAGCAGCACCAGGCGAAACGCGACCGCCAGCGGCGAGCCGCCGAGAAAGCGGTGCAGGCCGTCGCTGCGGCCGGCCGGCAAATCTCTGACGTCTGGGGTCATCTCAAACTCCTCGTGGGGGCTCGTCCCGATTATAGGTCACGGCGGGGGACATGGGGAACCCACAAGGGGGCGTCAATCGGGTTACGGGAGTTTAATTCGGGGCAAGTGCGAACCGCGGACTGGCTGCAACCTCTCCCGCTTGCGGGGGAGGTCGGCGCGTGGCGCCGGGTGGGGGCTCTTTCCTCTAGGGGGCACTGCCAACGAGGAGACACCCTCTCCCCAACCCTCTCCCGCAAGCGGGAGAGGGAGCGCACCTGCTGCGCGGCGATTGCTGTAAGCTCGCGCCCTACTTCTTCTTCCCCTGACCGATCTCCGGCTGCCATGCGACGTCCTTGCGGCTCGGTGCCGCGGCGGTTGCCTTGATCTTGTCCTTCTTCGGCTTCTTGGCTTCGCGGTTGCTGCGTTGCTGTCCCTTGGCCATGGCGTCGGTCTCCTTTGTCGGTTTCAGGTCGTCGAGTTCGTCCGATTGCAGCACGCGTCCGCGCGGCGTGCAGATGCGCACGTCGATGAAGCCGTCGCGCAGCAGCTTTCGCGCCATCCGCAACGCGACGGTGGCGTTGCTGCGGCCGTGACTGGTGCCGCCATATTCGCCCGTAGCCCGGATGAGATAGGGCACGCGGACCGGTCTAGCCACGGAACAGCACCGCAGCGCCGACGAGAAGCAGCAGGAACAGCGGAACGACGATTGGCGGAACGATCCATTCCGAGGCGCGAAAAGGCGGCATCGCATACTCCTGCGCGAGCACGACGGAGTCGTGCCTGAGTGACTGGTATCTCGGCGGGAGCGCGCGTGACCCTCAGTCACCGGTCATGCCGTAGCAGAAGATGCGGTGATGCAGGCGAGCCTACGCCCGCGTCATACCAATAGCGAGGACTAAAACGCTGGCTATTGCTGCGCTGGGAGCGCATGGTCGCGGCAGGCTGGCGTCGGCTGGGGCCGCTGTCGCAGGAAGGCAGGCGTGCATGACCATCCGTACGCGGCGGGAAACCGTCACGTTCCGGCATCCGTTCCGCATCCAAGGCATCGATCGGCTGCTGCCCGCGGGCAGCTATCAGGTGATTGCCGACGAGGAGACGATCCAGGCAGAGACCGTCTCGGCCTGGCGCCGCATCGGCACGTCGATCATGCTGCCGATGGAAGGCGCGCTCGGCTCCAAGAAGCCGAACAAGATACCGAACAAGAAAACGCACAAGGAAACCCACAAGAAAATGGGCAAGCAAATGTGCGAGGAAATGCGCGCGATTCACGCGCTCGACCTTGCGGATGCGATCGCGACCGATGCTGGTGTCGCCAATGACTGATGTTCCCGTCGATCTCGACAAGCATCGCGGCATCGCCGCACAAAAGGCGACCGATCTGCGCCGCGCGCTGGCCGAGGTTGAGAGCAATGTCCGCCAGCTGCGCGAGCGCGAGGCCGATCTCGAAAACCGCCTGATGACCGTGCCCGCCGCCTCCTGGGCCGAAGCCGCCGTGAAGGCGCGCTATCTCCTCAACCTCTATGCCGCAAGCCTGCCCGCTGAGGACACCCGCCACCGCGCGCTGGTGACGGCGCTGTTCGACGATTTCGCAAGGCTCGGCGACAGCTGAAACGCCGCACGCCGGAACACGCGCGCCGCGGCGATAGTGCTGGCTATTGCCGCGCGATGCGCCCATGCTGAGGCATGCAGCAGCGTCGGTTGGGGCCACCACCTTTCGAAAGGCAGGCACGCATGTCCATCCGCTCGCGACGCGAAACCATCACATTCAACCATCCGTTCCGCATCCGCGGCATCGATCGGATGCTGCCCGCGGGCGCCTATGAGGTCGTCACCGACGAGGAGATGATCGAGGGCCTGTCGTTCGCCTCGTGGCGCCGCATCGCCACCATGATCACGGTGCCGGCCGAAGGCGGGCACGGCGTGACGGAGATGCTGTCGATCGGCTCGGTCGACCTTGCCGACGCGCAGGCCACCGACGCCCAAGCCACGGATCAAACAGTCGCCGACGCGAGCATCGCGCCATGACCGACATCCCGGTCGATCTCGACAGCCATCGCGGCATGGCCGCGCAGAAGGCGACCGATTTGCGCCGCGCGCTCGCCGACGTCGAGGCCCATGTCAAGGAGCTGCGCGAGCGCGAGTCCGATCTCGAAAACCGCATGATGGCGGCGCCCTCCGCCTCGTGGCCCGAGGCCGCGGTGAAGGCACGCCATCTGCTCAACCTTTACGCCGCGAGCCTCCCCAGCGAGGACACGCGGCACCACGCGCTGGTGACGGCGCTGTTCGACGATTTCAAGAGATTGGGTGGGGATAGCTAGGTGCCGACCGCGCGGCGGGTGAGGGCTCTCTCCTCACTGGGGTTCTCGCGTGCGGAAGCAGCCCACCCCAACCCTCCCAGCGCGAGCGAAGCTCGTCGCATCCGCATCCGCCTTCGCCAAGGTTTCGGCGGACAAGAGCGGGAGAGGGGGCGAACCACCTTCGCCACAACGCTTCGGTTCTCAGGAAACAATTGCGCAAAGGAGCACCCCATGAAACTCACCACCGGCCGCTATATCGGCCACGAACAGGACCGCGGCATCGTCCAGTTCTCGATGCTGGACGGCCCCCACGAGATCGCCTGCGCGATCTCGACCTCCGCGCTTGACGACCTCGAGCGTGGCCCCCGCACCAGGCCGAGCGAGCGCGAAGCCCAGTTCATCCGCCTGCGCGAGAAGATCGAGGCCTGCGCGGGCCGCAAGTATCAGGCGACGGAGTTCGAGGGCACACCGCCGGGGATCGTGCTGCGGAGCATTGATTTTCGGGGGTAGGGGGAGGGCGAGCTACTGCGGTTCGGTCTTGTCGATCTTGCGCAGGCAGCGATAGAGCTTCAGGACGTTGGAGAAGTTTTCCGAGATCTCGTTGCCGGTGCCGTCATAGCAGATGACGAGGTTTTTCGGGTCGGGTTTCGCTGCGTGATCCGCCGGATGCGCCTCCGGGTGATACTACCGGGGCGGGCATAGCGGAAGCAGCGCGAATGTGGAATTCAACGCAGCAGGAAATCTGTTCTTTCTCTACAGCAGAGGGGGAGGCTCATTTCAATGATAGCTGGGTAGCCAACGAGAGGCGCCCGAGCTTAGTGGCAGAAATCGTAACTGAATGAAGAAAGTTCGTCTTTGTTAGGAGGTGTACAATTTCTGATTTGGGGGCGTTCGCGGCCGCATGCTCGTTCTCCTTCCGCTCAACATAAGCATCGAAATGCTCTGGATGGATTCCGTCGCGTCCCAGGTAAAACATAGCCGCCAGTTCGCTCAGTTTAGCGCCTGAAATCTTCTGCTGGACCGCATCAATGATTGCGGTCATTTCCTTCTGCTCCTCCACCAGTTCGTCAAGCAACGTTAGGTCCGATACCTTCACGGGACCTCCTTCTTCTCGAATCTTAGGGTGAATTCGTCTCCACTGATCTACGGTCCACGTGATTTCATCGTCAGAGAGGTGAAGAAGATTAGTCTCGATCCCTAGGATAGCCTTGGTCTCGCGCGCAGTTTGGATCACGTCTAGCGCCAGGGAAAATTGGCGGTTCGAGAGCTTAAATCTCGTCTTTACCAATGCCTTTTGCTTGTCAAACGATGCCGTGCGCCAAAATTCCCTTCGTGGCATTAAATTGGCAATAGTCACGAGATCTCGTCGCGAGCAGCGCTTGGTGAAAAGTCCGGTTCGGCGCTCCTCTACGAAGGAAACGATTCGATTCTTCAGGATATCGATCGTGCCCGAGAGGTCGGTCAGGCTAGCCTGAATGATCTGGAGATTTGCTAGCGAATAGGCCGATAGACTCGGATCGCTAAATTGATTCAGTGGATATCGCAGTTCTTGTCCATCGCGGTCGATGCGCGACAGGCTGTCGATGAATGGTTTAAGGGCTGTGAGTTGCTGGACGATGATTTCGTCCCCGATCGTTGCGCGATCCAGTCGTTCCCAGTAGGCGCGGATATTGTGCGTGGGACGACTGGAGTCTTGCGGCACTACCCCGGCTCTCTCAAGATGGCTCGTGACGAACTTTAGAACGAGTTCGACAGCATGTCGGGCATTGAAGAGGATTGGCAGAACTAGTGTGTCGCGCTTAGCTAGCAAATTTTGGCCGATCACAATGCTAGATAACCGCAGCGCGGCGTCGATATACCCGTCTAAGTAATTCTCCTCGTCACCCTGCTCGCCAATGCAAGCATTCCATGTCGAATCAGTGTGTCGCTTGAAGAATGGATCGCCTGCGTAGGGATCCAAGTCTAAGTCTGTTACTTTACCTGCTTCCGGTGCGGTCATGACGATGGAGAAAGGAGCGGCTTGATTAGATAGCCAGGAAAAATCAGTGCTTCGCAATCCAATCCTGCGATGATGCCTCTCAATACCGTTAGATCCTCGCTCGTCGAAAAGATTACCTGTTGCCCCCGGGCCTTTGCAGACGAGGCCCGTTCGAGAAGTTTTTGGAAGCTGACCCGTGCAGAGGATTGCTGCCGCGGTTCATCAAAAACAAGCAGGTCGGGGTGATTGGTTTTCTCGACGCTGGAAAGCTCAAGTAGACCTAGTTGGTAGGCCCATTTAAGTCGGATCGCGTCGCTTGCAGAAGTTTCAAATCCGATCTCGAAGCCTTCCTTTTGCGGTCGGTAACTATCGTCAGAGATACTGACCTCGTTAGGATCAAAGGTGCTGAATCCAAATTGCTTTGCCTGTTCGCGTACGATTCGCGTTAGCTGTGATAGTTTGACGCTGTCGGTTTGGCTGAGTTTCTCGCGTGGCAGGAACGCTTGTTCGGCCAGCAACTTCGCGTATTCCTGAGAGATTGCTTTGAGTTGATCGATCATATTTTGGAAGGTCGTTTCCATCTCCTCTAGCTCGCGAACGCGATTCTCGGTGCGGATGCGTTCTTCGATGGCGGCGAGTGACGGAGACGTATTAGGTGACACTAAATCAGTCCGAAGCGAGCGGATGAGAGCATAGAGTTCGGTTAATTCCCTGTCTGATACCTCAATGTTGCGATTTAATTCAGTGATGGCTTCTTGTTCTCGAGCAAGAATATCCTTGAACATTCGAAGCTCAGAACGGAGATACTCGATATTGTCTTCAATCGGCATCACTGCAGAAAGTGCTTCTTGTCGCAACAGAGTGTCGATCAACGCCTGTTCGCACGTGGGGCAGCGCTCAGGAGTCATTTCGACTACGCTGCTGGAAAAACGCTGAAGTTTCTGAACGTCGAGGTTTTTTTGTAGGTCCTCTTCCAGAGATTTTATTCGGCGAGCTAAGGAAGAGATATCCGCATCTTTGATCTGCTTGGCGCTGTAAGCGAATAGCCTAGTAGCGTTTAGGTCGTCTGCCCTTTTGTTGGCTTGATTTAGTTCTTCGGCTAGTCCGTCGGCCGAGGATCCTACATTTGGAACGGGGGCACTGCCCAATGCCGACGCGCGGGCCCGCAGTCGGGACATGAGGAGGCTCAATGGTAGCCACTCTGCATTCTCAGCGATGAGTACGTGGGCTTGACTCAATTGATCGAGAATAGACGTCTGTTTAGGAGGGAGTGCTTCAATTCTACCACCACTGCGACGGACGCTTCTTTCTGCCTCGTCTAAGCAAGCCCGCCATTCTTGGGCGTTGGCGGCAAGCTGCTCCGCAAGCTGTTGCCGGCGAAGTTCGAGACGATACACGTCGAGATCCATAATGAATTCGACCGCACGCTTATGGACTTCGCGGATCCGAAGATATGTTGGGATCGCTGCCGGTATAGAGGACCAGCCTATCTTCTGTTCGACCCAAAAGAGTGGGAAAACTGTTTCCAAGTACAGCTTGCCGTCGGGCGCGTCATATCGCTTAACGGTCGGAAGGTCCCACCCAATGAAATTTTCTAGGAAGTAGTGAAATCCGTCCTCGCGCGAAGCTGCGCCCGGATCGCTAACAAAGAAGTTCCTTCGACGCGCTTTTGCGTCCGGATTTGTCAATGAAGGACCGAAATCAACTGTAACTAGCCGGTTGTCGAGTTTAGATTTTACCGGACGATGAATCGTAATCGTTTGTCCGGCCCTGTTTTCGATTTCGAGTGCAACAGTGGACTCAAGGACAGTATGCCGTTTTCTGTCGTCATCTTCGACGTAGTTGGTCATCGCATGAGGCAAAGGTATTTCGCGTCGAGGGCTGAGCATTCGCTCCATACCCAGGGCGTAAAGCATTGCCTGCATGCAAGTTGACTTGCCTTTGGTATTGTCGGCCCAGATCACCGTCAACCCACTGCCGAAAGCAAGATCGGCACCAAATGGACCGGCTGAGGTCTCGGCCCGTAGCCGGAGGTGTCTGAGGCGCAACATCAGAGCAGGTCCTCCATTCGCCAAATTCTCTGAAGCAATGCGTCTGTGACCTTCGATGCAACTTCCTTCAGGAAAACACCCTCTTCCGCAAGCGCGCCGCTTTTTTGAATGTCGCCAGTAATCTCCAGACCCTTGTCGGTGAGCGAGACGACTTTGCCCTTATGGACTGAAACGAGGCCAAGCGCGTAGGCGTAAGAAATCGCTCGATTCAACCATGGCTCGACCCGGACTGAGATGTCTGATGGGCGCAGTTCTGCGCGAAGCAGCGACCTTACATCGTCGCGCCCCTCGGGTATTCGTACGGAGTGCGCCAGGAACTGAAGCTTTTGGAAACTTGCCTTTCTCCCCCGGCTGTAGAGCAGGCTCAATAGGAGCACAGAGATGCCCCAAGACATTCTTAGGTCGCCAGCGATCGGTTCCGGTCTGGACCTAAACGAGAACGGCGCATCGAACAATTTTCTCAGTTGAGTCTCAAAAGGCATCGCTAAAAATCCAAAGGGCACCGCATTATCCACTCGGAGATCGCCCCTAAGGCAATGTCCTGAGCGAGATCATTTGAAAGGTTCGGTGCCACAGTCGCGATGGAGCTGATCAAGCTATCGATTTCGACGTTGAGGATCGCGTTTGGCGTCGGGCCACCCCTAGGTCCTGCGAAGCTCAATCTTTTGGCTTGGTTCGCTACTGCGGAGATAATTTGCTCATGTAAGTCTGGCGTACTTGAACGCAGCGCATCCAGTACGGAGCGACTTTGCAGAAATGATTTTGCGGCTTCTGAAACGGCGTCTTGGACTCCCTTGGGACCGGTTCGCTTAATCAGCTTTTGCGTGGCGTTGGCGACAAGGTCCGCCGATCCTTCTTGCCAGTGATCTAATTCCTCCGTGGTTGGCGGCGGAACGTTCAAATGTATCGTGTGCAGTGCGATCATGCCGGCGGCGACGGCCTTGGTCGCGAACGAGTCCCGATCGTGAATGCCGACTTCAAATTCTGTATCAAGATGAGGGCACTTTAGCTTTCGAAGTTCCGTGGTCTTCTTTGCACAGTGCAGGTTGACTTCTCGGCTGTCGTGCAGCGGAGCCAAGAGAATCCAATGCTTTATCTTGTTGCCTAGAAATAACTTTGAAATGTCCGTCGAATTGGAGACCAGCTTTCCCGTATCTATCGTGATCTTGGTCTTCTGCCGATCTGCCCGAGTCGCAATGTCGATGGGCTCTCGAACGGCATAGCATTGATAAGCAACTAGCTCGGATGCGCAGATGTAATCGATACCGAGATCCCCTTTATGAGCGGCAGGAATCTTGTGCACATTGAGCGGACCGTGCCTGCTCTGCAGCAGGCCTAGCGCGAACGTTTCCCAGTCGTCCGGATTCCAGACTTGAACCGCATCCGACACGCGGCCTTCCTCCCCATGTCATCAAACATTTGCATGATTAGGAGGGTGGTACAACCCAGCCGAGTGGCGCGGCCCTTAGCCACAAAACAAAAACGGCCGGATCTTTCGATCCGGCCGCAACGCAAAACTCTACTTGGCTAAGCCTACGCCACGCGACGCAACCTAGCCCCCGCCCAATTCCGAAAAATTCTTAGCTGGCCTTCTTGGCCGGCGCGACCGACGGGCCGACCTTCTTCTGGATGGCGCGCTTCAGCTCGAGGGCGCGCGGCGACAGGACGTCGGCCTTGGCCTTGAGCAGGAAAGCATCGAGGCCGCCATTGTGGTCGACGCTCTTCACCGCGTTGGTGGAGACGCGCAGGCGCACGTTGCGCGCCAGGGCTTCCGAGATGAAGGTCACGTTGACCAGGTTCGGCAGGAAGCGGCGCTTGGTCTTGATGTTGGAGTGGCTGACCTTGTGGCCGACGAGGGGGCCCTTGGCCGTCAGTTCGCAGCGGCGAGACATGGCAAAAATCCTTCCGTCTAAACCCCCAATGATTGCGGCCGCCATCCGGGGCGCCACGGGGGCAAATTCTGTGTCCTTGCAGGGAGCGGGCGGACGTATAGGGGGGAAGGGCCGGGTAGTCAAGGATTTGGGCGGGGATCGTGCCCCACAATAGGTGTCCATCGCCCGGCCTTGCGCGCAATTGCGCGCTGGGACCGGGCGATCCAGTATCCCAGAGGCCTTCGTTTGGGAGCTCGTCCTCACCAGATCCGTCCCGGCGTACTGGATACCCCGCTTTCGCGGGGTATGACAGCGGAACGGGCGGAGCGAGGTGTGCGACCTGTCGCATCCCCCAATCACCAAAACGGCAATGTTTAAAACCCCTTACCATCACATAAAGGGCGCAATCACCCCCGAAAGAGTTCGGTGAGTTCCCGGCTGATGGCCCTTGGGACACATTGCTTAGCGCAGTAACTGGCTTAAGTAACAAACACTCGCTTCCCGATTGGATCGTCTGGTGCACACGCTCCCCCTGTTTCCGCCCCGGCTGCGCTCAGCCGGCAGGCTGGCCTTGGCCGCTGTCAGCGGGCTGGTGCTGGCGTGGGGAGCTGCGCCCGCAGCGGCGCAGGGCAAGCTCGAGGCGCAATATGAGGCTTCGCTGGCGGGCATTCCCGTCGGTCGCGGCGCCTGGAACATCGATATCCAGGACGACGTGTTCTCGGCTGCGGCCTCCGGCGGCACGACAGGCATTCTGAAGTCGTTCGCGGGCGGGTCCGGCACCGGCGCCTCGCAGGGCCGCATCGTCAATGGCGCGCTGGTCGCCACCGCCTACCAGGCGTCCACCACCACCTCGAAGAAGACCGAAGAGATCCACATCACCCTCGACAAGGGCAATGTGAAGGAGTTCGGCATCATTCCCGAGCCGCCCGTCGATGCCGACCGCATCGTCGTCACCGACGCGCATCGGAAAGGCGTGTTCGATCCGATGACGGCCTCGCTGGTGCGGGTATCAGGCACCGGTGATCCCGTCTCGCCGGAGGCCTGCCACGGCAGCGCGCCGGTGTTCGACGGCCGCATGCGCTACGAGCTCAAGCTCGATTTCAAGCGCATGGAGAATGTGAAGGCCGAGAAGGGCTATCACGGCCCGGTCGTGGTCTGCGCGCTCTATTTCGTGCCCGTCGCCGGCTACATCCCCGATCGTCCCGTCATCAAATACCTCGCCGCCCAGCGCAACATCGAGATCGCGTTTGCGCCTGTGGCGGGCACGCGCGTCCTGGTCCCGTTCTGGCTGAAAATCCCGACGCCGCTGGGCCCCGCGATGCTGGAAGCGACCAGCTTCATCACCACAGCCCAGCCGCCACGCGTGGCGAAGACGCAGTAACTCTTGCTTACCCTCCCCTGGAGGGGGAGGGTCGATCGCGCGAAGCGCGAGCGGGGTGGGGTGATCTCTCCCCTCGGACAGTCTTCGTGTGGAGAGATCACCCCACCCCGCGACGCATTTCGCTGCGCTTCATGCGCCGCGACCCTCCCCCTCCAGGGGAGGGTAGGGGAGTAAGCAACATCAATGACTTGCCTACTGTGCATGGGGTTGTTTTCGCGAAATGGAATCCATTTGACTCCTCCCCGATTCTGATTCGACTCCGCGCCATCCCCAACTTAACGAAATCGGTCATCAAATCGTCGCTTGTGCGACAGCCCAAAACTCCATCTAGTGCGCTGGAAACAATAGCGCCGCGACATGTTGCGTGAACGTAACAGGACTCCGAGGGGCGTCAGCGATTCGGCCGCGATTCGTTCTCAAGTCGTTCCGAAGCTTAAGGGCACAGGGAAAAGCGTCGCAAAGTGAGACAGTTGCCGCCCGCCCCAGACAGCACTGACATTTGCCCCGACAGGCACTACCTAGTTAGCTAGATATGCCCCTTTCTCCCTCCCCCTTCGCTTCCGAGCGCGCGCTGTCCGATCGGGTGCCCGGCGCCGGCGTCACCGCGGTGCTCGGGCCGACCAACACCGGCAAGACCCATCTCGCCATCGAACGGATGCTCGCGCATTCCTCGGGCATGATCGGCCTGCCGCTGCGCCTGCTCGCGCGCGAGGTCTATAACAAGATCGTCGCCCGTGTCGGCGTGGACGCCGTCGCGCTGGTGACGGGCGAGGAGAAGATCAAGCCGAAGCACCCGCGCTATTGGGTGTCGACGGTCGAGGCGATGCCGCGCGACCTCGATGTCTCCTTCCTCGCCGTCGACGAGATCCAGATCGCTTCTGATCTGGAGCGTGGCCACGTCTTCACCGACCGCATCCTCAACCGCCGCGGTCGCGACGAGACGCTGCTTTTGGGCGCGGCCACCATGCGCCCGATCATCGAGCGGCTCTTGCCCGGCGTCTCCATGATCACCCGGCCCCGCCTGTCGCAGCTGGAATTCGCCGGCGACCGCAAGATCACGCGCCAGCCGCGCCGCACAGCGATCGTCGCGTTCTCGGCCGACGAGGTCTACGCCATCGCCGAGCTGATCAAGCGCCAGCACGGCGGCGCGGCCGTCGTGCTCGGATCGCTCAGCCCACGCACGCGCAATGCGCAGGTGGAGATGTTCCAGAACGGCGACGTCGATTATCTCGTCGCCACCGACGCCGTCGGCATGGGCCTCAATCTCGACGTCGACCACGTCGCCTTTGCCTCCGACCGCAAGTTCGACGGCTACCAGTTCCGCCGCCTGACGCCTGCGGAGTTCGCGCAGGTCGCCGGTCGCGCCGGCCGCGCCACGCGCAATGGCACCTTCGGCACCACGGGCCGCTGCGGCCCGTTCGAGCCCGAGCTCGTGAATGCGCTCCAGAACCACATCTTCGATCCCGTGAAGATGCTGCAATGGCGCAACACGAAGCTGGATTTCTCCTCCCTCGGCGCGCTCCAGGTCTCGCTGAACCTCGGGCCCGGCCATGAGACCCTGACGCGGGCGCCGATCGCCGAAGACATGCGCGTGCTCGACCATGCGGCCCGCGATGTCGAGGTGCGCGATATCGCGCATGGCGAGGCCGCCGTGGAGCGCCTCTGGGAGGCTTGCCAGGTTCCGGACTATCGAAAACTGTCGCCGGCCGCCCATGCCGAGCTGGTGACGACGCTGTACGGCTTCCTGATGCAGAAGGGCTGCATCCCCGATTCCTGGTTTGGCACCCAAATCGACCAGGCCGACCGCGTCGATGGCGATATCGACACGCTATCGGCCCGGATCGCGCAAATTCGCACCTGGACCTTCGTCGCCAACCGCCCGGACTGGCTGAGAGACCCCGAACGCTGGCAGGGGATCGCCCGTGAGGTCGAAAATAAATTATCGGATGCGCTCCACGAACGCTTGACTGAGCGTTTCGTTGATCGCCGGACCAGTGTATTGATGCGCCGCCTGCGGGAGAACACGAGCTTGAATACGGAAATCGGCAAGACCGGCGAAGTTATCGTCGAAGGCCATGTCATCGGCCGCCTCGATGGCTTCACCTTTGCACCGGATGCGGCGGAAGCCGGCTCCGATGCGAAAGCCTTGCAGGCTGCCGCGCAAGCGGTGCTCGCCGGCGAGATCAATACGCGTGCCGAAAAGCTGGGCAACGCACCGGACGACCAGTTCGTGCTGACGTCCGACGGCACCATCCGCTGGACCGGCGACGCCGTGGCGCGACTGACTGCCGCAGAGGAAGCGCTGCATCCGCGCATCCGCATCATCTCGGATGAGCGCCTGACCGGCGGCCCCCGCGAAAAGGTGCAGGCGCGGCTCGACCTCTGGCTCAAGACGCATATCGAAAAGCTGCTCGGGCCGATGTTCGAGCTGTCGAAGGCCGAGGACGTCACGGGTATCGCCCGCGGCATCGCCTATCAGCTGGTCGAGGCGCTCGGCGTGCTCGAACGTCCGAAGATCGCCAATGAGCTGAAGGATCTCGATCAGCCCTCGCGTGCCGTCTTGCGCAAATACGGCGTCCGCTTCGGCGCCTATCACATTTATTTCCCCGGCATCCTCAAGCCCGCCGCGCGTGCGCTGGCCGCGCTGCTGTGGGCGCTGAAGCAGGACAATGTCGATCTCTCGGCGCTGTCAGGCGCGCAGCATCTGGCCTCGTCGGGGCGCACCTCGTTCCCGGTCGACAAGAGCCTGCCGCGCGATGCCTATCGCGTGCTCGGCTACAAGCAGGCCGGCGAGCGCGCCGTCCGCGTCGATATTCTGGAGCGCCTCGCCGATCTGATCCGCCCGGCGCTGGCCTGGCGCGAGAATTCGCCCGGCGAAAAGCCCGCCGGCGCGTTCGACGGCCGCGGTTTCGTCGTGACGCAGGCGATGACCTCGCTCACGGGATCTGCCGGCGAAGACTTCGCCTCGGTGTTGCGTGCGCTCGGCTATCGCATGGAGAAGCGTGCGCCGCTGCCGCCGAAGCCTGCGGCTGCCGAGACGCCGGCGACCGAGGAGGCCACCGCGCCCGCGGATGCCGCGATCGAAGCCGTCACCGTCGAAGACGCGCCCGGCATGGAGCAGCACGACGAGCCCGCTCACGAAGAGCCGGCACTCGAAGTCTCGCCCGAAGCGCCCGTCACGCCCGAAGATGCCCCCGGCATCGCGCCGCCGGCGGAAGAAGCTGCTGCGCCCGCAGAGGCTGCCGCCGAAGCCGCTCCTGCCGAGCCCGCCGCGACGGAAGTCGC
>Ga0207671_10003346_pt1 | contig 16086 bp, 12 predicted proteins | sample KBSC24metaG_FD_184352 | JGI IMG/M metagenome (GOLD analysis project Ga0207671, IMG submission 184352) | Corn rhizosphere microbial communities from Kellogg Biological Station, Michigan, USA - KBS C2-4 metaG (SPAdes) (version 2) | ecosystem: Host-associated > Plants > Roots > Rhizosphere > Soil... | reverse complement strand
ATCGAGGTCAACCATAATATAATTACTGCCAAAGCCAGGCCCAGGAACCTGTTTGCTACCCGGTTAGACTTTTTGGCAAACCATAACAACGCGGTAAAAGTAAGGCCGATAAATATCGCCCCGAGAAAGACCAGGTCATAAGGCGTGATGTGGAAAGTGTGTGTGTTCAATTGGTTTTATTGCGACAATCGTTGTTCCAAATAAATAACTCGTTTAAATATAAAAGATTACACTTTAATCCATGCAAATTACTGTAACGGAACCGTACATCGGAGCGTGCGGTTTTAATGCGTAATCGGGATGAGGCTATACGCGGGGCTTATGTATTAAAAATGCGCCCCGTATCTCACCCCGGGGCGCTTTCAACTAAATCTCAGATCTCATGCTTATGGACCCAAGTTCTTTACGACAGTTGATAGTTCATGGTTCATGGTCGAAAACAGCCTTCAACTTTTAGATGGAGTGCAACCATTTACCGTCTGATTACTCACTTCTAAGGCTGTTCACCGGGTTTGCCAATGCAGCTTTAATGGCCTGAAAACTTATAGTTGCCAATGCAATGAAGACGGCTGTGCCGCCGGCTGCCGCAAATATCCACCAATGTATCGCTATCCTGTACTCGTAACCCTGCAGCCAGCTATGCATTATTAAATATGCGGCAGGAAAAGCCACCAGGCAGGATATACCAACCAACTGCAAAAAATCCTTCGACAACAAACCCGCTATGCCTGGTATACTTGCGCCCAGTACCTTGCGGATACCGATTTCTTTGATTCTCCTTTCGGCCATGTAGGCAGCAAGACCGAACAGCCCGAGGCATGAGATGGTAATAGCCAGCGCGGCAAACAGGCTCGCCAGCTTACTCATCAGCACCTCGCCTGTAAACATGGCGTTAAACTGATCGTCCACAAACTTGTATTGGAAGGGGTAGCCGGGATTGTTCTTTTTGATGATAGCCTCTATTTCGGCCAGCGTTTGCTGCGATGCCTTTTGCTGTTTTATGCGAACATAAAGCAGGTTTTGGTCCCAGCGTGAAGATGGCGGTCTGCAGAAAAATATTACCGGGCCCGATTGTCCGTACATATTGCCATAAATATAGTCGCTTACCACCCCTACTATCCTTAGGTTTTTAAACGACCCTTCTTTTTCGAAACGGGGCGATTGGATAATTTTTCCAACAGCACCGTTCTTGTCAATTATATTTGCCAGTGATTGGGTAACAATTGCATTTAAACTATCAGCGCCAAGGTCTCTGAAATCGCGGCCGGCGATGATGTGCATGCCCGCAGTCGACATAAATTCAGGTGTTATCGCACGGAAAGTGATACCCACTTTAGTATCGGGCAATTTACCTTCCCAGTTAAAACGGTCGTCGCTGTTACCGTCGGTAATGGTGGTATGGTCTGCTAATGCAGCGTTGTCAATCAAACCCGAATTCAGAAGCTGTTGTTTGATTACCGGGAAATTCTGCGCTATGCCGTGTTGCATATCTATCTCCACCAGGTTATCCTTATTAAATCCCAGGTTCCGGCTTTTCACGTGCTGTATCTGCATATAAATAACAATAGTGCTGATGATAAATACCACAGATATAGAAAACTGAAGCACTACCAGTCCTTTACGGATAAAGCTGGCGCTGCCTGCTTTTATTTTTATTCCCTTTAAAACCTTCACCGGGTCGAATGACGACAGATAGAATGATGGATAGCTGCCTGCCAGCAGACCGCATATCAGCATAATCAATAATAAAGCAGTGATATGAGCAGGATTGGCAAGCTCAAGACTAAGCGTTTTCTGCACCAGTGTATTATAGGCGGGCAATACCAGCGCCATAATAACCACCGCCACAACCGTAGCAATGGCCGACATAAACAAGGCCTCGCCGATAAATTGCAAAATCAACCGTTTTCTGCCCGAACCCAATACCTTGCGCACACCGATTTCCTTTGCGCGTTTTTCGCTTCTTGCTGTCGAAAGGTTCATAAAATTGATACAGGCAATCAACAACACTACCCATGCAATAAGCGAAAGTGTACGCACCTGTTTGATGGCCCCGCCCCCGGTCTCCTTGCCGTTGGCAAATTCTTCATACAAATGCCAGCGGTTCATCGGGAATAAAAACGCGGTGGTTTTTTGGGTGGCGTCCTTACCGTGGATGTAACGATACAGCGTTTTATTAACTGATGCCAGGTTTGCCGAAGGGCTCAACTCAACATAAGTGAACGGCCCGTAGCTATCCCATTTAACATCAGGCTGGCCGGATTTCATTAAATTGTACTGTATTTGGGCTTCGTAAGGCGCCAGCCATTCAAATTGCAGGGTAGAATTTCGCGGCAGGTCTTTTACCACGCCGGTCACGGTATAATTCACCTCGTTATTCATCTTTACAGTTTTGCCGATAACATTCTCGGCATTGCCAAAAAACTTCTTCGCCGCGGCTTCAGTTACCACAAGCGTAAACGCATTTGAAGAACTGCCGGCATTTCCCTTCACAAACGGCAGCGTAAACATGCTGAAAACCGATGGGTCGGCATAGCGGCCGGAGGCGTACATAGCTTTACCATCGATGTTGAAGAGGGAATTGAAATCACCGTCGGACACGCGGCAAGTGTTGGTAATGCCGGGTATTTCGGTTTTCATAGCTGCCGCCATTACGCGCGGCGTGGAGCCCATGGTAAACCTATTGCCGCTGTATTCCATGTTAACCTTTACGGCATACAGGTTGTCCTTTTTAACATTATTGTTATCGAAGGTAAGCTCATCGCCCACCCATAAAAAGATGAGACCTGCACAGGCGATGCCGATGGCTAGCCCGGCAACGTTCAGGAAACTGTAAGCCTTATTCTTCAACAGGCTGCGCATGGTGGTTTTGAAGTAGTTTTTGAACATAGCATTTAAGGTTAGTTAGTTTTTTTATATGACGTTATTCTCTATAGGTCGTTGCATTGATTTCAGTATGTTTTCACATATTAGTTGTTACGTTTTCTAACGTACGTATTAAATCGTAAATACCATGCCAATTACATAAATATTTATAAATCAATTAATTTAACAGAGATTCCCTTTTAAAACTGTACCAAAATCGAACGCCGAACGTTCAATTATGAACTCTTCTTGAGGCACATAAAAAAAACCTCCTGCATTTCTACAGGAGGCTTTCTATATGGTTGATTAATTAGCTTGTTATTTCTTCAATGTCGTTTCAAACAACTTGTATATACGCTTATACTCATCCGTCCAGCTGCTGGGCTGTACAAAACCGTGGTCTTCAACCGGGTATGAGGCAAGTTCCCAGTTTTCTTTGTGCAACTCTATCAGTTTTTGAGAAAGCCGAATAATGTCCTGGTAATTTACGTTTTGGTCAATCATGCCATGCAGCATCAGCAGGTTGCCTTTAAGGCCGTTGGCGAAATAGATTGGCGAGCTTATGCGGTATGATTTTTCATCGGTATAAGGTTCATTTAAAATAGCCGAAGTATAGCCATGGTTATAATGCGCCCAGTCGGTAACGGAGCGGATAGCGCCGCCGGCCGCCCAGGTATCGGGTTCGGTAAACATAGCCATAAGCGTAATAAAACCGCCGTATGAGCCGCCGTATAGACCAACATGTTTTGGGTTAACGCCATATTTTTCGACCAGCATTTTTACGCCGTCTTCCTGGTCTGTCAAATCCTTACCACCCATGTGGCGGTAGATGGCGGTGCGCCAGTCGCGACCATAGCCTGCGCTGCCGGAGTAATCAACATCAAGCACTACGTAGCCATTATCTGCCAGCATGTTATTAAACATATATTCGCGGAAGTACGAGCTCCACCAGTAGTGTACATTTTGCAGATAGCCTGCACCGTGCACAAATACTACAGCAGGTTTTGCCGGGTCTTGTTTTTCCGGAACGTAAAGCCTGGCGTAAACATCACTTCCATAGCGGTTCTTAAAGGTGATAACCTGCGGCTCGCGCCAGTTGTACGATTTAAATTCTTCACTTACTGAATTAGTTACTTTTTCCGCCTTTGCACCGGGCTTGTTAGCCTGTACGTATAACTCCCAGGGCTTGTTTGAATAGGAGTAACGGATAGCCAGCCATTTTTCATCAGGAGATAAAGTAACCTCGTTACCACCTTTCATGCTGGTTATTTTAACAGGTTCGCCACCTGTAACGGGCATACGGTAAAAATGCGTGATGCCCGGATGCTCCATATTGGCGGTAAAGTAAAAAGTCTTTTTATCCTTGGATAGTTCTAAAGTCTGTACTTCCCATTTACCGCTGGTCAGTTGCTTTTTTGTAGCGCTATTAAAGTCGTACATATAAATGTGTGCATAGCCGCTCTCCTCTGTTTCATAATAGAAATGCGAGTTATCGGTATAACCACGGGCGCCCTGGCCTGCACCGCCGACCCATGCCTCGTTGCGTTCGCGGTCCATCAGACCTAGTGCCCCTGTTGCAGGGTCGAGGCGCATTATCCAACGGTCTTTGTTATCATCGGCATCCACAAAAACAACGGCATATTTGCTGTCTTCGCTCCAGTAAGGGCCTTGTATACTTACCTTCCTGTCTTCGTTAGCTTTTGTGCGACGCTCCAGCTCTTTTGGGTAATCTTTTACGTAGTCAGGCAAATCTTTAATACCGGGAAGGCTTGAGGTTGTTATTTTATAAACGGTGTCCTTTTGCGTGTCGAACACATAGGATTCAAACACAGGCTGCGGGTCGCCCACCTTAGTGCGATTGGGGATGTCCTCGGTAAAGCCTGATCCTGTTACATAGTTAGGTACAATTGCACTTTTAACACCTTCGGGATATTTTGCCAGGCGATAGGTGATATACCTGCCATCCGGGCTAACGTGCTGTGCGCCAACCGAACGGTCATCAACCGCAATTTCTTTAAGCTTTTTCACTTCAAATTCTTTACGTTCGATGGAATCAAGCTTGCGGTCTTTATCCCTTACTTTAATAATATCGAACAGTTCCAGCTGTTGGGTTTTGAGCCAGCGCTCCTGGTCGTTGCCTGCTGCTACATCCTGGCTTGCACGGCGACCGCCGCCACGTCTTCCGGCTGCTGCTGCCGGAGCTGCCGCGGCTGAGTGCACAAAATTGGTAAGCTGCACCAGTTCGCTACTATTCAATTTCAGAGAGTACAGGTTGTCGCCTTTGCGGAATATCACCTTGCTTTCATCACCACTAAATACCGGGCCGCTTTCAAAATCGGTGGTATTGGTGAGCTGTTGTATTTTGCCGGTAGTTAAGTCCGACAGCCAGATATCGCCGTTCTTATCAAATAGCTTTTGGGTATGTTTTTTATTCCAGTCGCCAAACTCCGGTACCATTACGCGTTGCTCTTCCAGGCTCACTTTTACCGATTTGATGTCCGAAGGTGTTATGGCGTAAAGCTGGTCGCGGTCGGTATTTTCCGGGTTCCAGTTAAAATATATTTTTTTGCTGTCGTCGCTCCAATGGATGTTTGATGGCGAGGTGCCAATCCACTTCGGGTCGCGCATTATTTTTTCGATGGTTAAGGGGGCCAGGCTTTGCGCAAATACGCCGCTGCACCCTGATAAAAGCAGGAGGGTAAAGATTTTCTTCATGTCAGTTATATTGTTTTGCCTGATTAATGTTAATGTTCTTAACCGCCCTAACCAAAGCGCAATTAATCGGCAAGCCAAGATAAACAGTTTAATTAATCATTGCTATTTTTACCATCTTTTTGTTACAAAATGGAGATTAAAGGACAAGGTTTTACGCTTCGCGAATGGAAAGAATCGGATGTAACTGCACTACAACGCAATGCAAACAACCCGAATATATCCGCATTTTTACTCGACAGGTTTCCGCATCCGTATACTATGGACGATGCCGTTTGGTGGGTGAACCTCATGCTAAAACAAGACCCATTTTTGAATTTTGTAATTGATGTTAACAGCGAGCTGGCAGGCGGCATCGGTATTGAGCTACGCGAAGATGTTTACCGTAAATGCGCGTTAATCGGCTACTGGCTCGGCGAAAACTATTGGGGCCGCGGCATTATGCCCGAAGCGGTAAAGCTGGTTGTTGATTATGCCTTTGCCAATTTTGATATTCACCGGTTACACGCAGGGGTTTTTGGCAATAATCCAAGGTCTATGCGGGTATTGGAAAAGGCCGGATTTGTTAAGGAAGGCGTTTTGAAGAATGCTATTGTTAAAAATGGTATTGTGCTGGATGAGCATGTGTATGGTCTGAACCGGGATTAAACTAAGATTCACCGGATTAAAAGATTGAAGGATGCCTATTGCTTAGTCTGCTTCAAATCGGATAATCCTATAATCTTAAAAATCATGGTTCAAAACACGCCAGGAATTGACGCGGATACCGGCCGCTTCGGGGGCCTCAGCGCAGGCCGTGGCTAAGGCCCGTGCAGTATGAGCAGAAAGCCTGCCCGGGCGCCCCACAAATCTTACTTATGCGTCAACTTATAAACCCCATCAGCCCGCACAGAAAATACTGAACCATCTTTCAGCTGGTAATCGCTGATTATGTATGAATTCGGATTACTGTCGGCTTGAACCAGCTTTGTTTCGCCTGTTTTAATGTTAAGGGTGTAATAGCCGTCGATGTTCACCTTTGTATCATAGTTAAAACTTTGAAAATAGGTGAGCACATCGTTTTGAATGTTGTAGATAACCGGGAAGAAGACGCTTAAGCCCAATGTTTGCGGCGAAGTATAAACCGCCGTTTTGTTTTTGTAAACGCTGAAGCTGCTGGTGGCCACATTTGGCGTAAGGACATAACTTTGTACAAAACCATATCCTGTGGCATCATCTATTTCAACCAATCCGGAATTGGCGCTGAGGGTTAACGGCTGGGTAAGTTTTCCGGTAGTTGTATTAAGCAGCATATTGTCGCAGATGATATGGTTGAAACTAAGCTGGTCTACCGCGGCATAGTTAAAATCGTTTAATGAGTATTTTACTTTCGAAAGATTATCCAGGTTGATGAGCGATGCCGTATTATCGTAGTAAGAAGGATCGGCAACCAGTACATGGTTGTTAACAATCCTCGAAATACGGCCATAGTTGCTCGAAAAATAATTCACAAAAGTCATCTTCTTTGTGTCGATGTTATAGCGTGCGAGGATTGCGTCGTAGGTGCCGGCAACAGGCGCCGCGGGGAGGTTTTCGGTGGTGTTATCGCCATAAACAAGCAGTTCGTTATCCGAAACAGCCCGGACGATAAGGCCGGCTGCATGGTAAGGTAAATCCTCAACCGCAAGCGTCTTCAGCGAAATCCTCTTTAGCTTCATATCGTTACTTTCATCATCGGCAATAAACAGGTAATTGCGGGATGGCGAAATATCAAAGCCGTTCGGCCCCATGCTGATGTGTGAGCTGAATATCTTCTGATAATTGTAGGCACTTACATAGCTGTGTGTGTAATCAGCTATACTATATTGGGTAATCCCATTTGATGCCAGGTCGGTTTGCACCAAAAAATTATACTTCACCCCCGGTTTAAAATCATAATTGAATGCGGCAGAAACTGTACCTGAGCCATCGTCAGTAACCGGTGCTGTTGCAAGTACAGCGTTATCCTGCTTTAAAATTGCTTTAAAAAGGTTAGTACCTACAACGTTCGGAAAGTAAAGCTTCAGTTCATGGTCAGACAGCGGGGCCGCTTTGAATGCTATAGCGCCGGCATCTTTTATAGTTGGTTTAACATTAACCGGCTTAATTTCGTCGTTAGCTTTTTTGCTGCACGCGCTCAGCAGCAGTACACTTATAATAAGGTAGAAATATTTCTTCATGCGGATAGTTTTGATAGCGCCTGCAAATTAATAATGTACTTTGTAATAAGCGAGCACTATTATATTAATTAATCGTTAAACTAAGATTTATGGGAATAAAAGATTGAAGGATGCCGGTCGCTTTGATCCTATAGTCTTCAAATCCTACGCATCCTGGTTCAGACAACCCGCGTATAATAGGCACAATCGCCCGCGTATTTCTACTCATCACAAAAACGTACCACTCCCCTCTTAATCAGGTAACAACACGCTTGTTCCCCGCCGCTTTCACCCCCTACCTTTACCAACGATAAATGATTGAAAATTATTGAATGACAGGGCGTTGCGGAGCCTTAAAAGGCAACCGCGGGCAGGGCGTTCATACCGATACTATAAAAAGGACATGGCTGCAATCCTTATGCAGGGCAAACACATCTACCTTGCCCTGCATTAAAACGGCCTGAACCCGTAAGCCGAAAAGGGCAAAAAGAGTAGGCAAAAATCTATCTATCTAATGTTATGGCAACTACAAAATTTTCAAAGGCCACACCTATCTTTGTATCGGTACCGCCAAAAATGTCAATCGAACAAACTTTCCACGTAACCAAAGAGGTTTTAGGTTTAGTAGGCTGTCCTGCCTGCTATTCGGGCTTTCATTTCAACTTCATCGACGAGAGCGAAATTATCCACGCCCGTGTTGACGTAAAAGGGATTAATGTTAACGTTGGTATAAACAAGGGTTAACGCTTTGAAAAACCTGGACGAACTTGGCGTAGGACTGATTTACTTCCAGGGGTTCGAAGATTTTCTTGCATTGCATTCGTCATTGATAGATGTTGTTGAGATTGAGCCGCAAACCTATTGGTATGATAAAGATGATGAATGCAATGCATTTAAATACAACCCCGAAGTAACAGATTTTCTGCGGGCGTACAACCGCCCCAAACTGTTTCACGGGGTGGGCTATCCTGTAGGTGGCACGGTGATGCCGCCGCCCGAACATTTTAATACACTCCGACAACAAGCCCAGGAGCTTAACCCTGTTTGGGTGAGTGAGCACCTCAGCTTCAATTATTTTAAAGAAGACGGCAGGATAATTAACTCCGGCTTCCTGCTTCCGCCTGTGCAAACGGAGGAAAGCATAAAAATCGCGGCAGCAAATATCAATAACTACCGCGCGCAGATGAACCGCCCGTTCGCCTTCGAAACCGGCGTTAACTACCTGCAACCCCGCAAAAACGAAATGCCCGACGGACTTTTCGTGAACCGCATTGCCGAAGAAACCGACAGCTATATCCTGCTCGACCTGCATAATATCCTGGTAAACCAGCGCAATGGTCGCCAGAGCGTAAAAGAATTTTTAGAATACCTGGATTACGAACGCGTGATCGAGCTGCATGTAGCCAGCGGAATTTATTACAAGGATTATTACCTCGACGCTCACAGCGGCGCATCTGATGACGAGCTGATGGGCATACTGGAATATGTGGTCGGCAAGCTGCCTAATTTAAAAGCGCTGATGTTTGAAATAACGCCCGACTATTTCATGAAAGTGTCCGAAGCCGAAATTCGCGGTCAGCTGGTGAAAATGAAAAAGATTTGGGATAAAAAAGGAAGCCATTACAAAAGCTGGCGTGTGCCGTTAAGGCATAATGATAAGGCTTTCGACGAAAGCATATCCGTACGGCAATGGGAAAATACCGTAGGTAACCTGATTTTAGGCCGGGACCCGGAAACCGCTTTATCTAATGAATTAGCACAGGATAATGGCATCGGAATTGTAAAGGATTTAGTTTTCCATTTCAGGGCTTCACTGCTGGTTTCCATGTTCAGATTGACCACACGCTTACTACGTTTATCCGTCGGCGAGGAAGTATTTAATATTTACATCGCTGATTTTTTCAGCAGTGCATTGCCTGAACTGCTGCCGGTTATTTTAGCCGGGCAATTTTCGGATTATGTTATTGCCCAACAGTTTGATATTGCTTACCTGGACAAAATAATGGCGTATGAACTGGCCACCATTCACACCGCAATTGACAAACAAACCCGCAATGTTATTTTTGATTTTGACCCTGCGCCTTTTATGGCTTCGCTTCAGAAAGCGCGGCTACCCGACGAACAACTAGCTGAGAAACGGATTATGGTGCAGGTGGTTTATGAAAAGCAACCTGTAATGAGTGAGCTGCCGGAGTTTGTGCCGGTGGTACATAACTAAACCAGGATTCGTAGGATTTTTAGGATTGACGGATTCTGGTTAGTTAAAAAACTTGTCATTGCGAGGGAGATTGCTTGCAATCGACATCGAAGCAATCTCTGCGCAGAACGGTAACGGACCTTCAACAAGCATGGTTTCCGGGATGCCGGCGAACAGGAAACCATGAGCTTTAACGTCCAGATGCAGTATGGCGAAGAGATTGCTTCGTACGCGTCTGCAAGCAGACACGCTCGCAATGAGGTGCATATTTGTTAGTTTACCAGCTTCCCGTCCAAATCAACAATCCGTGCAAAAGGATTTAAAAACTTATTGGCTAGCACGGCAAGCTCTAATCTCGAGATAGGCCTGTTAATATCAAATTCCGATTTAAATTTATACTGACTTTTCCAGGCGCGCTGCATGCTTTTGTTGAGTACGGCAGGGTCGGTTAGGGTAATTTCGCTGATGAATGAAAGCGTGTTGCCTACGGTAAATTTCTCGCCGGGCTTCTCTTTGTTGAACCATAGAAAAGCGCGGGTGTAAGTTTCTTTTAGAACAGGTGCTACCTCAGCGGTGTTTACATCAGCATCGGGGTTAAAAAGGAAATTTGCAGATTCGCCCTGTACCTGCCAGCGCCCCCGCAGTAAACCTGTTGCGCCAATCTGCTGAATAGCCCTCCAGGCCGTGTTATCCTGGCGGATATCCATAAAAGGCAAAAGGTAACCTTTAAAGTCTAATATTTCTCCCTGAATGATCCGCGTATGTAAATGCTGGGTAGTAGTCTTGAAAAATGCGCAGAATGCCGCTGTGGCACCTATCCCCTGCCCGAATTGTAATTGCAGTGGCAAAAGCTTGATATCATTTTCACCCGGCAAAGCTTTTTCCGTAACCAATATATTATCAGCTTCTTTAACCAAAGCCGCCCGAAGGGGTAAGAAAGATGCAGGAAAGGCTGAGTCGTTATTTGCGTAACCATTAGGCATAGCCTCCCAGGTGGCTATCGAAGTGCGGTATAATTTTGTATCTGCCGTTTCTTTACCGCTGTCAAAACTCTCCTGAAATTTCCCGCCAGCCCTGGTCGCCACTGCACCATCATCAGTAGCGTCTATAACCACACGCGCTTTAACGGTGAACTTATTACCGTTTTGCATTAAAGTTACCTCCCAGCGATCGCCATCCTTTTTTATACCCGTGAATTTGCTATCTGCCTGGATGGTTAGATTTTTTACAGTGTCACTAATTTTCTTCAGGACTGAAGTAGCCATTCCCTGCTCAAACTTCAGCGGGGCATTTTGCGTGGTATCATAACCGGCGGTTCCGGCATAAACTTCGCGTACCCGCTTTCTGAACTCGCCCCAAATACCCGAGGGTATATTGCTATTCATTTCCAGCGTTACCATTTGTTCTCCCGCAGTAGCGCCGCTCATTTTGAAGCCATCCGTAGCCAGTACCGTTTTAACTTTGCTCCGTGCACACTGAACCGCGGCAGCAACCCCGCTGGCGCTACCACCAACAACCAATACATCGGTTTTAATTGTTTGTGCATCTGTTATAAAACTATAGGTTATAAGTATGAAGAGCAGTAATCTTTTTATCATCGGGGTGTAAATAACACGTACAAAACGCTAAATTAACCCAAAACCTTGTGGAACCTTAAATTTATTCCGGAATTATTCGCCGGAAATCAATATTTTGCCATACCAATCAATGAAATCACTTTAATCGGTGAGATCAAAAATATAAACTAACATGACAGACGATAAATTAAGATTCCCGGTTGGGAAGTTTGTGCCGCCGGTATCCTATACGCAAGAAGACTTACGCAAATGGACCAAAACCATTAAAGAATTTCCGGGTAAGCTGCGCCATGCTATTATCAATCTTAACGAAAAACAGCTGGATACCCAATACCGTCCCGGAGGTTGGACCATCCGGCAAGTAGTGCACCATTGTGCCGACAGCCACATGAACTGCATGGTGCGTTTCAAGTTGGCGCTAACTGAAGAAAACCCAACCATCAAACCCTACGAGGAAGCTGACTGGGCCTTACTTCCCGATTATCGTATGCCGGTTGAGTCGTCCTTAAAAATCCTTGAAGGCCTGCACCAGCATTGGGGTGTGCTATTGGAAAGTTTCACCGAAAACGAATGGGCGCGCACATTTTTGCACCCGGCATCAGGTGATATTCTGCAATTAAAAAAAGCGCTTGCCCTGTACGCATGGCACAGCAAGCATCATTTGGCACATGTAACCAATGCGGTTAAATCATTAAATCACGTGGGTTAAACTACCTCTCAACCGCCTCGGCAAATAAAATATGCAAGCATAATCCAAACTGGGTTATGCTTTTTTTGGTAGTGTCGTAGTTTGAATTAAACTTATTTTTGACGTATTATAACATTTCAATTTAGTCCGGCATGGATACCGCATTTTATTTATCATTATTTCAGGCGGCTGTTGATAAACTTGACAAAAAACTATTGAATCAAAAGCAGCTTCAAGTGGAAACGGGCGTTTGGTTAGATTCTGTCGTTTTAAGATTACAGAAACAGCATTGGGCAAATAACCCGGAGGCAAGACCGCAAACAGGCCCCGGGATTTTTTTTTCTATATGGATTGGCAATGCAGATATCAAAGCGCAAAAATTATTTTACAACATCCATGCACTAAAGTTAAGAAAGCTTAATGGCTATGCTATAACCAGTAGAAAATTCGCTGACGACTTTAGAGGACAATTTAAAAGCACTGAACACAATTGGCCAAACGTCAGCACGAAATTCGGGCCGCAAACTTTGATGCAGGGATGGAAAATAGTTAATTTAGATTCTCCTATCGAAGATATTTTAGAGATTGCCAACAAGTTCATCGAAATTGATATGTTAATAGAAAACCTGCTCGATAATGGAAAAGCCAAGTCAAATCCAAACTGAGATACTACCCTTTTTTATTATTTACGTGTTGAAAACCCATCCTTGAAAATCCCCTTTATTCTGCCCAACTTCGCATTTTTTGGGATTTCACCGATTATTGAGTGATTTCACCGATTTAAAAAATTGATTGCCGCGATTAAATCGGTAAAATCGCCTAATACAATCGGTGCAATCATTTTCAAATCTGTGAAATCCCCAAAAAATAATCGGTGCAATCATTTTCAAATCTGTGAAATCTCAAAAAAAATAATCGGTGTAATCAAAATTAAAATCTGTGGAATCACACTACAAAAAAATAGCTACCGAGCTTTCAATTAGCCAAAAACAGGTTAGCGCAACTGTCGACTTACTTGATGAAGGGGCAACTGTTCCGTTTATTTCGCGTTACCGTAAGGAAGTGACCGGTACGCTCGACGAAGTACAGGTAGCAGCCGTGCGTGACCGTATACAGCAACTGCGCGATTTGGATAAACGCCGCGAGGCTATCCTGAAATCGCTTACAGAGATGGGCAAGCTTACGCATGAACTGGAATTGCAAATAAATGAGGCTGAAACAATGGTAGCCTTAGAGGACATCTATCTGCCTTATCGCCCAAAAAGAAAAACACGCGCAACCGCAGCCCGCGAGAAAGGCTTACAGCCACTTGCCGATTTGCTGCTGGAGCAAAAGCGCATAGATACCGAAGTTGAGGCGGCCAAATTTATAGATGAAGAGAAAGGCGTAAAAACCTTTGAAGATGCTTTGGCAGGCGCGCGCGATATTATTGCCGAGACTATAAGCGAAAACGCAGAGGTGCGCGCCCGCATGCGAAACCTGTTTATTGAAAAAGGAACATTTCAATCGAAAGTTGCGGAAGGTAAAGAAGAAGCGGGCATAAAGTATAAGGATTATTTCGATTGGACAGAGTCGGTGAAGACTGCGCCATCTCACCGTGTTTTGGCCATGCGCCGCGGCGAGAAAGAAGAAATTTTATGGCTCGATATTAAACCGGAAGAGGATGATGCCATTAACTTGCTGGAGGACGCCTTCATTACCGGCAATAACGCCGCTTCTGACCAGGTTAAGCAAGCCATAACCGATGGCTACAAGCGTTTGCTGAAGCCGTCCATGGAAACTGAAGTCAGGTTGTTTACCAAAAAGGCAGCTGACGATGAGGCTATCCGTGTTTTTGCGGAGAATGCCCGCCAGCTGTTGTTGAGCGCCCCGCTTGGTCAGAAACGCACCATGGCTATTGACCCGGGCTTCCGTACCGGCTGTAAGCTGGTTTGCCTGGATGAGCAAGGAAAGCTGCTGGAATACACCGCTATTTTCCCTCATACCGGGGCTGGCCAGGCTAAAGAAGCAGAGAAGACTGTAGAATTTTTATTTAAGAAATATAATATTGAGGCAATTGCTATAGGTAATGGTACGGCTGGGCGTGAGACCGAGGTGTTTGTACGTAATCTTAATCTACCGGGTGCTGCTATTGTAATGGTTAACGAAAGCGGGGCATCAATTTATTCTGCATCAGAAGTGGCCCGCGAGGAATTCCCGGATAAAGATGTAACTGTTCGTGGCGCTGTATCGATTGGCCGCAGGCTGATGGACCCGCTGGCAGAGCTGGTAAAAATCGACCCGAAATCAATAGGCGTTGGGCAATACCAGCACGACGTGGACCAAACCAAGCTGCAAACATCGCTGGATGATACCGTTATCAGCTGCGTGAACGCCGTAGGCGTTGAATTGAATACGGCATCGAAGCAAATACTGGCGTATGTATCTGGTTTGGGGCCGCAACTGGCGCAAAACATTGTGACCTACCGCGATACCAACGGCGCCTTTAAAAGCCGCAGTGAATTGAAAAAAGTGCCGCGCCTTGGCGATAAAGCGTTTGAACAAGCGGCAGGTTTCTTACGTATCCACGATGCTAAGCATCCTTTGGACACCAGCGCCGTACATCCTGAAAGATATGAGCTTGTTGAGCAAATGGCCAAAGACTCAAATTGCACGGTGAAGGATTTGATGAAGGATGATAAGCTGCGTAAAAGCGTCCCGCTGCAAAAATATGTTACAAGCGATGCAGGTTTACCAACACTCAACGACATTATGGCTGAATTGGCTAAACCCGGCCGCGATCCGCGTGAGCAGTTCGAAGCGTTCAGCTTTACTGAAGGTGTGAATTCCATTAATGACCTGAAAGCGGGCATGAAGCTGCCGGGAATCGTAACCAATATTACCAACTTCGGGGCTTTTGTAGATATCGGCGTTCACCAGGACGGGCTGGTACATTTAAGCCAGATTACCAACCGCTTTATAAAAGATGCTAACGAGGTGCTAAAGGTTCAGCAAAGGGTAGAGGTGACAGTGACGGAGGTTGATGTAAACCGTAAACGCATCTCGTTATCAATGAAAGAGAATGAGCCGAAGCCTGCACAGGCAGAGCGTCGTCCGCAGGGTAACAACCATAATAATCAGAATCGTAATTTTCAAAAACCTGCGCAACCTAAAAGGCAGGAGCCGGAAACGGATATGGCGTTAAAGCTGGCAGCTTTAAAGGATAGGTTTAAATAGGCAAGGATAGGCTTACTTCCAGACTTACGAAGTTTTAAGAACTTCGTAAGTCTATTCCATCCCATATAATAATGTAAAAGTTACTCCAAAGTAATCTGTCTTTTAATGCTCTCTTCCAATGATATAAAGGTTTCCGTGCGCTGAATGCCTTTTACGCTTTGAATTTGTTCGTTCAATATCTCACGCAAATGCGTTGTATCATGACAAACAATTTTTGCAAAAATACTCCATGCGCCGGTGGTGTAATGCAGTTCTACAATCTCCTTTACGGCCTTTAGCTGTTTTACCGCTTCATTGTATTGCGAGCCTTTTTCCAGGAATATTCCCAGGAATGCGGTGATATCGTAGCCTAATTTCTGCGGATCGACCTCCAAACTGGCCCCTTTTATCACACCCATTTCTTCCAGCTTTTTCATCCTTACGTGGATGGTTCCGCCGGAAACTATCAATTCTTTAGCGATTTCGGTGTATGGAGTGGTCGCATTTTTCATCAATATCGACAAAATCTGGATGTCGAGATTATCAATTTCTAAATTTTGGGGTTTTCTGTGGGACATAAATTTGAAAATCTTTATTATTATACAAGAATAATTTAAATCTGATAAAAATACAAATATTTCATTGAAAAATTTGCAACAAATTGATGTGTCTATT
>Ga0207671_10003344_pt1 | contig 16097 bp, 19 predicted proteins | sample KBSC24metaG_FD_184352 | JGI IMG/M metagenome (GOLD analysis project Ga0207671, IMG submission 184352) | Corn rhizosphere microbial communities from Kellogg Biological Station, Michigan, USA - KBS C2-4 metaG (SPAdes) (version 2) | ecosystem: Host-associated > Plants > Roots > Rhizosphere > Soil... | reverse complement strand
TGAAGGGACGCAGGGGGCGAGTGGCAAGAGCTGCAGACCTTAGCCTGGGCGACGCGTACTGCATCCATCGACCCCACAGCCCGGCTAACGCTTGTGGGGATCGACCTTGGCCGTCGTTCTCAGGGACAGGGGCAGTACTGAGTTGCTCCCACGTGACCGTCCTGTCCGACAGCGAGCCGTCGGGTCTGCGGATTATCAGGTCGACGCCAGTTTCTGTCGCAGTTGCCGTCTCAACAGCAACTAACTCGCCGTCAAGACGTAGGCGCTGTCCACGCTTTGGAGCATCTCTCATTTCTAGGTATAACTCCGAAGCCTGCGGCGATCGACTCCCGTCTCTGGCGAGACACGCGCGTCGACAGGAGGCAGTTCCTCGATACGTTCAGAGGACTGAATCGCTCCCCTAGCCCTTACCACATTGTAGCCGCAAGCCGACCCACATCCGGGGTATATTCGAAGGTAGATTCCCCGCAAATTGTGCCTACGGGGGGCATTTCCAGGATTCGCGCTTCATTGCGCTCCCCCAACCGATAGGCTCGCCAAGCCGACAACGAAATGTAGTCCAGCGTCTTGGTCATGTAATGGACCCAGTGATCGATAGTCAGACCGGGGTCTTATCGGTTCGACACAAGCCTGTATTGAAAAGGAAAAAAGGGCGACTCTCGTCGCCCCGTGGTATTTCCACTAGGAGTGTTTCAGCCCTTGAATCTCAACCGTACTGCACGAGCGTCCACGTCACAGCCTGACCGTTGTACGGAGGCATGACGTTGTGCTTGGCGATTGGCGCGGTCGTCGGATTGTTCCCGGGCCGCCAAAGTCCGCTCTCAGGGCAATGTTCGCCAGTTCGAGCGGTCGTTCCCAACGGATGTTTCGCTACAGCGTTCATCAGTATTTCCTCAGGGCTTGTCTGAGGTCATCCGCGCCGCCAAGCCCATAACGGGCACAGACGGGGCAATAGCTTGATAAAGAGGCGTCTCAAGACATGAGATTCCGAAGTACGGCTACGACTCAGCTAAGAATATTGCTCAAGTATCCCAGCGCTTGATGTGAGCGGCGCGAGCGCAGCATCATCTGTTCGCATCCGGACCCGAAGGCAACGCTGGTAAGCGGCGGCTCTGGGGAGGCCGAAAAGTGGTTCCCGCACTCGGATTGCGTCACCTTGAAACTTTTTGCAGGTCACTTACTCCCTGTACGGTCAAAGTCTGTCCGTGGACTACGTGCTCGCGATCCGCTGCTAGACTCTATGTCCGCACCGGATCCAACAAGCGATGTCAAAAGATCACTATGTTTCGCGCTTTCATCTTAGCGAGTTCTGCGATCCGAACTCGGTCAATACACCAAATCCTTGGCTCTGGATCGGAACGATCGCGGACGGGTCAGTCATGCGCCGATCGCCAAAAAATGTCGCCACGTCCGCAAACCTCTTTGCGGGTCCAGGCGCATTCGACAATCCCGAAGCAAGAGTTGAGTCTTTTCTCGCAAACGAAGTGGAGAGCCCGGCGGCGTTTGCATTGCGCGCCCTTCGTAATGGCAAATGCAGTGGTGATCTACCGCCGGAACTGATGCGCTATCTAGCATGGGCAGCTTCCAGATCGCTGCCAATGCAGCGACTTGAAATCCGATGGGCGGAGCGATACACGTCAACCAAAGAGCGAATGGTTGAGTCGCCCCCAGAGGGCCTTGCGAATGCCGCTGTGCGGCACCGGGCCGTACGTCTGCTGCACCCAGAGCAAGGACAAAGAACCATACTGGAGAACGAGGATACCGCTCCGCTGCTTGACGCTGGTTGGTTCCCCGATCCAACGGAACGGGCAAATTTCCTCGAAGGCGTGCACATTCAAGCCCACTACTTTCAAGCTCGATGGTTTCCACGGCTTCGCTGGTTCACCTTGAAGCCGCCTCCGAAATCATACTTTATTCTCGGTGACAGACCGGTTGGTTGGGGAGTTCCCGAATGCTTGAACGCGCCGCCAGCCTGCCTTCGCGATCCGGACGCATTCTTGATTGCGCCTCTGTCTCACAGCCTGGCACTGGTGGGCCGCAATTCCTCGAAGCCATGGGCTGTGACGCCAGAGCAGATCAATAGGATTCTTGCGGGTTGGTCACACGATTGGATTGTCGGGCCAACCTCAGACTGTGTCGATGCGGCCCTGCGGCATCGGATAACAATCGACTGATACTGGAGTTCGCCCGGCTACATCCAGGTAGTGGAGCACAAGCTGCAGAAGCCAAAACGCTACACGAAAATCAAGACCGAGGCTTCTTCTGCGCCTGCCGCACAAGCGGGAACGCTCGGAATGGACCCATCCGGTGATCAAAACCAAAACGTCCAAAGCAGACCGGCAGCGTGGCTACGCTAGTCCTTGCCTAGGACGTGAACCAGGGGGAACTGTGCTTGGCAACAGCGCCCATTGCAGGAGCTGCGTGAATCAGCGCCGAGCGTCAAATAGCCGTTTGCTGCGCCTCCCGAACGGTACTGGGCTGACGTTCCCGTAGCGCTGTCCGAAATTTCCTACACATCTCGACGCAAACCTCCGATACCAACCTGCTCGATCTTGGGTCAGGATACGCATGCCCCGAACGCCAAGGCCACATGCGCCCAACCGGTACGGGACGCCGAAAGCAAGCGCCGGCGCCGGGGCAACCAGGCTGTTGCGCAACCTCTCCGAACTTGAGTGAGCAGGCGAGCGAGGCACGGCCTGAGCCGCGGGGGAAAATAGGGTGTTCACCCCTTGATCTGTCGCTGCCTTTTCAAGACCGTCCGGCAATCTTGGACCTTGATATTTTCGAGCAAGGCCACAGGGAGTCTAGGACGGCATCTGCCGTCGCGAGGTCTCATTCCCATGAGCAAACTGTTCATTGAGCAACGTACGCAAGGCGACTACGCCGTGCGCAAACCCAACTCCGACCGCGCCAGCGCCGTAGCGCCCACCCAGGGAGAAGCAATTGAGCGCGCTCGCCAACTCGACCGCGAGGCAGCGATTCTGGTCGAGCGCGTGCGCCATACCGACCGCGGCAACCGCGACAGATGGCGTAAGCCATAGTTCGTCAACGCTGCCGACCTCGCACGCGTATAGCCGTTGCCGCCGGAAGGGGCGGATCTATTGCTACTCGGAGGGTACCGACCGGACATGGCAGGCCTGTCCGGTGGATTCGTACGCCAATGAATAAATGGGACGACCGTACGCCCGAACACTGGGAAGCCTTGCGGGGTTTCATTCAAAGAAGAGTCGAGAAATTCTCCCGCGACCTCGAAAAGCGAGCGAAATGGAACGGACCAAAACCTTGGGTCGAGTTTCGCTTCAACCCAACCCCCGACCTCGTTCAAGCCAGAATCGTACGGAGTGGCCTACAAGCACAGGTCTGGTTTTCGCTGGGCATCTTGCGCTGGCTCGACCAGGTCTCTCAGTGGCTGCTCACCGGAGAGCCCATCCGCGCGAAATTGCGGTTGTTCTCGAATCGCGGCGAAGAAGATTTTTCGCAGTGGGTCGTGATGCGGTGGCTCGACTGGGTCATGATGCATGAGTTCGGCCATTTCTTCTGCGGCCACTTGAGCGGCCGCGTGTTGGAGTGGACCGAAGGCCAGCACGCCGCAGAGCAGGATCCCGAACTCACCCAGGCGATGGAGTTCGACGCCGACGTGTTTGCCGCTCGCCTGTATTTCGCATCGCTTCACAGTCATCTTGAAAAGCGGATTTACCAGGATTTTTACCGGACCGATGACATCGACGAGGTATTCTGGGACATCGGCCTTCTATTTGGCGGCTTGTTCTTCGCACTGGAAGAACTCAACCCGCATGACAAGACCAAGACGCACCCGAAGGCAAACGAAAGGATGATGGCCTTTTTCGTCCAAGGCATGGATGCTTACAAGCACGTTGCCAAGTGCGATGTGTCTTCTCAGTGGCACTGGCTGTTCAACGGCCTCGTCAACGTCCTGCTCTCCGCTGGCGCGAATGAAACGGAATTCGGAAAAATGATGGGGTCCACCGCGGCGACGGTCCAACCACGGCGAGAGTTGCTTCTCAGGGTTGGAATGGAGAAGCGGCGCCTGTTCACGTTTGCAGACGACTGGTTGTTGAAGCAACCCACTACACCCTAGCGCGGTCGGCCGCTCAGGTTGCCCGCTGGCGGAAATGGCTAGTTTTCCCATAAGGCATGCCGACGTTTATGATTGGCGTATGGAAACTGTCACCCTCGCGCCCCTGCGAGCCGCCATGACCTCTGCAGCTGTAACTGAGCTGACGGCAGGAATTCCTCCCGAGGTTTTTGAGGCGAATGAGAACGCCGGCGCAATCGTTCGAGCAATCCTGGTTAATAACGTTCCCGCCGGCATCGTCATGGTGACGATCGATCGCGAACTCATGATTGCTGTCGGTTCGACATTCCGACGGCATGGCGTGGCAACACAAGCTCTCGAGCTCGTCAAGGCGGCAGCGAAAGCATCGGGGTACAGTCAGCTATCAGCACAGGCGCAGGTTGGAGCCCCCAGCAATGGCCTTCTTGCTAAGTGTGGTGCATCCGAGTCCCATCGCGATCCAACCACCATTTACTACGTTCTGACACTTTGATCGGCCTCTGGCGGTTGAACCGACGGCTCGGTTGGTCGAGTGAAGTAAATTGCAGCTGTAGCTCCAGCGAGGGCTTCTGCCGACCCGGCGTAGTCGTCGATTTTGAACTGAGTTTTTGTTCGCTCATAGATATGCCAAGGCTCTAGCTCACGGTCGGTAAGCAGAATGGCGCGGTCATGGTACGGAGCGCCAATGTTTTTGGCGGCATCAATTTCTTCTGGAGTAAATGAGCACAATTTCGCCAAAAGCACGAACGTGTCGAAGCGTTTGGCAGGTAATGCGTCCGCCACAGCCTTCAAATTGCTTACGTCGCTCAGATCAATTGTCCCACCATCCTCGCCATTTCTGTTGCGACCGCGATCCTTACTCTCGCCCAAAATAACTGTAGTCTTCTTCGGGTAGTCGCCGGCCACAAGCCATACAAAATCCACCTCACATTCCGGCAGATCAGTACTGCTCTCAGGCACAAGGTCCAACGACGTTGTATACATATTGTTGCGGAGTCCATGGCTGAAATTAATTTGCAACTGCTGCAACACGAGAATCACCGGCACGGAGCCTTGGGCATTCCTTTCGGCACCGAGTACACCCGACCGACGATAGTAGCAAGGGCCGGTCACGAGTTGCCGCGTGGCGTTGAATTCGCGGCCACACATTTCGCAAATAACGCGCTGCTTGAGGACGTCCAGTGCAATCCAACTTGCCATCCGGCAATGCGGGCAGGTCAGCAGCGACCCCATCCGAAACAACCCTTTCTCAACAAGATAGGCGAAAACGTCGCTAGGCTTGAGCTTCGTCCCATGGGGACGGGCCTCGATATACAGGCCTTCGAAGTCACTGAAGTTCGCAGTTGGATTATCGGGATCTCTACTCCCGATCAACTGGACTGCTGCCTTTTGAGTGAACGGGTCCGTAGGGCCGTAGGTCTTAAGCAACCTGCGGACCCCCGGAATCTTGAATACAGCCGCACCGCGGAGCCCGTCCATTTGAGTGATGATCTGCCGCGAAATAAGGCCGCCAGAACTCGGTCGTGCGGAGTAGCCTGCGAGACGAAATATCCGTTCAAACAGATCTGCGACCGACAGCGCATAGACGAATTCATCCGAGTCGGCGGCGTCGATAACGAGTCCGATGCTCTCAGGCTCGATGCGCAGCTTGTTGTACTGGAAATGAATTGTTCGTGCGTAGAACTCGTTCAACTCTGGAATGTAGGGTGGGTTGAGTGTGTGGAGATCATCACCGAATAGTCCGCCGATGAAAGATACAGACGCGACCAAATGCTGAGTATGAAACCAGGTGTCTCCACAAAAGGGCTTGTCGCTAAGCGCAAAAGACAATTTAAACTTGCCCGTCTCATCTGTGAGAACGCCGAGTTGGGCGCATTCGCCAAGAATCATCATCGGCGCCTGCAGATTAAGCCCATTCCATAGATGCGCATCAATGCCACAAAGCGCGAACGGCTCTGCCCCGAAAATCGCCTGCAGTTCGGCGACATGCGCGTTCAGATCAACGGACATGGTGTCGCGCCGCGCCCAAATAGCGATGCTGCTGGCAGGCTCAGGGCGCCGGTAGGCCAGCAACTCCTTGACCTTCTTCTTCCAGGCAGGGATCAGCTGTTGATAACGCGAAAGATGATTTCGATCGATAAAAAAAACGGAAGCGTCGGTTGCGCGCAGGTTCCAGCAACCTACTAAGTCTTCCAGGTTTGCTGCATCGCCCAAGTAGAACCCAGGATGGTCTCGACGAGCATGAATGCCGTAATGTCTCTGCAACCCGTGACGGGATAAGTAGGAGGCACTTGGATGCTCAAAGATCTCGTCTGGAACCGGCGCATGTGGGTCTATCTGTTGCTCTGACCCCTCCCCCAACCTCATTACCAATTCGCGATAGTCGGCTCGCGTGTCCTCCGCATCAGGGTACGCGCCAAGATGCATAAGGAATACATCGGACAATGGGTCGTTCTCGTCCCAAGTGTAGAGTCGCAGTCCTTTCTCCTGAATCACTTTCCACTCGGGAGTGTCGCGAACCGTGGCCAACGCATTGTGAATGTCCAGCACGTTTGCTCGCGTTTCAGTCTGGGTTGTGCCAGTAAATAGATCATTACCGTAAAACGGACTGATCAGATGTGGGAACCGCTTTGGAAAGGCGTTAACTGCGTCAGAAGCACCGATGGGGATGATTACGTCCGCGCGAAACAGTTCGACGATCTGTTCTGCATCCTCAACCGGATCGACGATGACAATCGGATTGAATCGTCCCCCCCACAATGCGTGAGATAGTTTTGCTGCCCTGCGAAACCCGGCAAAGTCGCCCGCCGCAATTGCCCAACATATGCGGAGCGGTCGATAGCAAATCTTAACTCGGACAGTGTCCATTGGTTCGGCTCGCTAGATTGCCTCTGGTGAGTGCTGATCGCTATGATAGGGTTTTGGTCCACTGGGTACACCTAGACGGAACCGGCTCGCTTAGGCCAGCGCGCCTATGCCGATCACTGTTACCAAGCCGACGACGAAATGTAGTCATGTGTCTGGGTCATATAGTGAATCCAGTGGTCGACGGTCAGGCCAGCCCTAATCGGTTCGAAACGAAACGAATTGACCGCAAGGTCTCGGTACTGTCCCTTCGTCCGCAGTGCAGTCAGGCCCCGATCAAGAAGGCCGTGCGCTTTCGCGGACACCTGCCGCACAAGCGGGGAGCGCTCGGAATGGATCCATCCGGTGATCAACAACCAAAACGTCCAAAGCAGGCCGGCAGCGTGGCTATGCTAGTCCTTGCCTAGGACGTGAACCAGGGAAAACTGCGCCCGCCGACAGCGTCCATTGCAGGAGCAGCGCGATCAACGCAAGTGACGACCAATAAGGCGGATCCGAGATTCCCGCTCGCCTTGTCTTACGTCGGAGCAACCGGCCCAGTCCTGTGAGCACTGCGGTCACCTGATACTACCCGTTGACACTGTCACTCCACCAATCCTCCGGTCCCTTTTCCCATGAACTATAGCCCGTGAAATGGTCGGGCACCTTGACTGACCAAGGCCGCAAAGTTAATAGACCTTGCTTGAGCGGATCGAGCTGATCCGCTTGCAGCCGAATCCATGCGACCCACTTTTCCACGTCCTGCGCTTCATCAGCCGGCAGTCCGGCTGATTGATTTTCGATCGCCTCACAAAACAGTCGGATTCGCGACGCCTGTTCCCAGGATTGCATCGCACCGACGAGGCGCCCTCTTGCGAGTCTCAACGCCTCCAGCATCCTTGCGTGGTCCGCCGCTTTGCGTTCCTTCTCCTCGTACGCTCGGTTCCATGCTTCACGCTCTTCGCGAACGATCTTGATTCCAGCGGCGATCAGCGGAAGTCCTGCCAATATGTCGGAGAGCTTGTCTTCAAGGGTCTTGCGCTTGGTGTCTTGCCATGTGCGTTGAGTGCCAGATGAAATGTAGGTGTCTATATGGAACGTGAGGTGGGTCGTGGGAGTCCATTCGACAGTAGGCCACGAAGGCACATAGGGCTCCCATCTGGCTCGCCGTTTCGGAGCCGGCGTTGGTGTCGGGAGTTTTTCCCTCCTTACGATTCGCTCCTTTAACTCCACCCTCATCGACTCTCCTTGGCAGGTGATGATCGTCTTCCCCTCCTTGGAGATTGCCCATTCGTGGCCCTCCTTCTCGGAGGCGCCGATCAACGCATTCATGAGTCGAAGGGCACGACCGATCGATCCAGGGGAAACGCGAACGTCCAATGCTTTGGACCCGAGGACCAGTCTCCCGTGATCAACATTTTGCTTCTTGCTCGCTTCCAGGGTGCCGGCGACCAGTGGATGCGGGCTTCGCAGCGCCTGTGGGACTTTGATCGATTCCCGTTGCGCTTTCGGCACTGCGGGACTCTTTGTTTTCAGCGGCGAGATCAAGGCCACGTCGAGCACTTGAAAACTTATCCTCTCGTGGCGGCCATCCGCGATCGCGGGCAATTCGGGGCTCCTTCGCACCTTCGCGTCCTTGGCCCAATAGCCGCGGCCGGGGAGGGGAATGCCCGCTCGCCGACAAGCCTTGCCTATGGCAACGTCTGAAACACCAATCTCTTTGGCAAGCTGCAACATCGGTGTTGACCACACCTTTGCGAACAGTTCATTGCGAGTGTAGGTAACCACCTTGTGCATGATCGACTCCCGCAGAGGTCAGCTTGGGGATCGTCGCTCAACTTCATGTCGACCGCCAACCACGCTACCACGACGATCATCGGATCAACTCAACGCGCACGTAGCGGTGCTCATGCGGCCCTCGCGCGTTTCCCAGGTGCCTTAGGCTTACCTGAAGCTTCGACGGCCTCTCCTGCAGACCGGTCCAGTCGCTCGACCGCATTCGCTGCCTGTCGGACCATTGGTGCCGGTGGAGGGAATCGAACCCACACTCTGTTGCCAGAACTGGATTTTGAGTCCAGCGCGTCTACCAATTCCGCCACACCGGCTAGTGTGATTTGACGGCCGCAGAGGTGGGCGCGTCGGGTAGGGCGTGCATTATATGCGAAGAGCGCGGAATTGGCCTCTTCTGCCTCACGCGGGCGACTGCGGCACAAGCGGGAGCGCCCGGAATGGACCCATCCGAAGTGGATCGGATCGGGAGTGACTGTAAATGGGTGCCGAAACGGTGGTCGCCTGCGTCCCTCCTTTGACCCTCGTTGGTTGGAAATCCGCGAATGTGGGCGGGTCGCTGGGCGATGCACGGGACTCGGCCGCGCGCTATCAATCACCCAACCATACATCGCCAAGTCGCCGTACGTACATTGTCTGGCCGTCGACCTCATCGGAAATCTAGCGCACGACAGCAAGCTTGACGTTTTTCCAAGCCGGTTCGAAGATGGCTACAGGTCTGTTCGTATCAGGGGAAGGATGTGATGAGGCTTCTGTTTCTGATCGCTCTTTCGTTTGCGATCTCCGCGTGCGCGACATCGCAAGAAATCAAGCGTCCTGACGGATCAGCCGAGTATCTTGTCGCTTGCGGTGCAAGCACAGGCTGGCACATTTGCTACCAGCAGGCTAACGAGTTGTGCCCTTCCGGATACAACACGCTTTCAGAGGATGCGGGCTTCAACCGTAAGAAGCTGCGGATTGCTTGTCCCACCGCAAGAAGGAGCGCGCAATGAACGTAGCAGGCAGAGATAGCGCTTCACCGCGTGCGAGCGGACTCCGCGGATACCTGTACCTGGTGGGGGCAGTCGTCGTCGCGACTACCGGCGTGTTTAGCGGATGTGCGGTCGCGCCGTCTGCGGCTGCAGCACGCGTACAAGAAGCCGACGCGCAATTGGTTGCCTCGTGCAAATACCTCGGAGAAGTTCAAGGTTCGTCAGGTTGGGGAAACCTGGCGGCATCTGCTGGAATGGAGAATGCAAAGAGCGAAGCGAGAGATAATGCTGCCAAGCTCGGGGCGACCCACGTGGTCTGGAACAGCATCACGGGAGGCTTCAGCCCCTATGTAAGCGCAAAAGCGTACAAATGTTAACTCACTGCGTCGCCACGATAGCCAGTGCGTCATGAATCACTCGGCTGATATTGAAATACTGCGCAACGACGCGTTACGAAAGATCGGGCGCAACGTAGTCAACTTCCAGAAGGTTGAAGCTTGTCTCAAGTACCTGATCGCAATCAGCGACGTCCAGGGCGCTCCGCAAGAAATCGTTGCAGATCACGAAAAGAAGAAGGCTCGACTTCGAAGACAGCCAATGGGAAGTCTAGCCAAAGCATTTTTCGAGAGCGTATATGGCACAGAATCGGGGCCTTCTCCCCCACTGGACTGCTCGACGATTTGGCTTTCGACGTCCTTTCGAGTCGAAGTTGATGCCTCAACCAGCAAGGAACGGAGGCGGACGCTTGCCGCGCTGGTCACCGAGCGAAATAACCTGATTCACAAAGAATTGTCGGGGTTCGATCACAATTCGGTTTCCAGCTGCAACAACCTGATTGCGATTCTAGATGTCCAGAATCTGCGAATCTTGCGAGAGCTTGAAGAACTAAGGATATTGATAGACGCGTTCAAGGAGCACATCGCAGCCCTCCGGCAATGGGCGGATGACGAGGGTCGAAATCCGCTATCGCACCACGCATCAAATGACGCATAACTATTTGCTCAACGCGATCGTGACATGTCTCGGTAACACCCTAACGTACCGGTGACGAGTTGTCAGGCAACGCAAGGAGAAGACGTGGCAACGTTGACCAAGGCATTTGAACATTTTGATGCGGTACCGACCAATATCCGCTACAGCTGGTCGGCATTCACTCGCGACAAGTCAAGTCTCGTCTGTACGCTTTGGCAGCACGAATTCTCAGGAAAGAAGTACACATTGTGGGGGAAAACTTGGAAGGGCGGCTCCGCTGGCTGGAGCGAACAGCGGCGCAACCTAGATGAGGCGATCGAGGCAGGATTACCGATCACAGGCTTCGTTGTAGTGGCGAGGGACCCTAAAGCGGGTAAGTTGAGCGTCGAGTCAGCGAAAATTGACCGACTATTTCATCTGAAGATTGTGGAACACGATCACGAGTGGATCGTTGGAGAAACTGTCGGTATTGAGAAACAATGACAGCGCGGTTCCGTACCGCGTACGAGTTTGGATCGCTGATTGCTAGTATTCAACAAAGGCGCAATTTCAATGTCACTGGGGCTGATCGTTGTCATCGTACTGGTAGTATCGGTTGCCCTTGTCGCGCTCAAGAACAAGCAAAGCGGCACTGGCTCCATTGGCTTGCCGTATCAGCGAGCAAGTGTACTCTTCTCTGCAGCAGAGCGATCATTCCTTGGCGTCCTGGACCAAGCCGTGGGTGCTGATAACCGGGTCTTCGGCAAGATACGCGTGGCTGACATTGCTGCAGTGAAGTCTGGATTGAACACGTCAGCTCGCCAAGGCGCGCTCAATCGCGTTGCAGCCAAGCACTTTGACTTTGTGGTGTGTCGAGCAAGCGACCTCGCGGTTCTCTGTGCCGTTGAACTTAACGACAAGTCTCACTCCTCCCGACGAGTACAAGCGCGAGATCAGTTTCTGGTCGACGTGTGCCGAGCCATCAGCCTGCCGCTGTTGCAGGTCGCCGCGAAGCAGGCTTATGCAACTCAGGACCTACGCGCCGAATTCCTGGCGGCTATCGGCTCAGGACCGGCTAGCGAGATATCGATGCATGCGTCGCGCTAAAGCGGGTTTTCTGATCCCAGGGGCGCGTACCAGCGAACGGAAGACAGATGAAGCTCAACCGGCATATCAGGGAATTTGCAAAGGCCATTGGTACAGGCGCAATAGAGATATACAACGAGTTCAGTCTGCAGCACGAGCTTGGCATCTATTTGCGAAACAACCTAAAAGGTTGCAAGGTCCAATTCGAGCGCAACGTTTCCCATTTCAAACTGGCGAAGTCAGGTCTAGAGAAAAGAGAAATCGATATCGCGGTGACCTCCAGACGATCAGGCGCGCAACTCAGTGCGATCGAATTGAAGTACCCGAGGAACGGGCAAGTTCCAGAATCAATGTTTAGCTTCTGCAAGGACATTGCGTTCCTTGAGCAGCTCGTCTCCGCAGGCTTTCAGTCCGCATATTTCCTCGCCGTTGCCGAGCATCGACACTTTTATTCGGGGAACAGCAATGGCATCTATGGGCTATTTCGCAACGGAGCTCCGATCACCGGCAAGATCACAAAGCCCACCGGTGCGAAAGATCGCGTAGTGCATATCGCCGGCTCCTATACCGCAACTTGGTTGCCGATAACAGGGAGCACAATGTTCTGTCTTGTGCAGGTTGGCAGCTAACTTTCGCCACTCAATTTGTGCGGGGGTCGCCGCAATAGTACTTGCCTGGTCACGAAAAGGAGCGCGCGGTGGATGTTATTGTCGAGAGCGGGTTTCAAACTATATTGGAGCCACTTGCGAAGCGCTGCTTCCGCAGTCCTGTTGCGGAGCTTTTTGATGTGGCGCGCTATCTCGACGCGGCTGTGTCGGCACACCTTCGCGGTTACTCAGATGTCGCGGAACAGCTTTTCAGACTGTCCAATGATCCAGCCGCTCGTGCCTGGCTTGAATCGATTTGGGGTAAGAAGAGCGCCTACGTGAAGGTAGCCAAGACTGCCGTGCCTACAGCAATGGACGCCCAGAAGTCGCGTATGCCGACATCTGCCCAGATCAAAGAACTGCACGAAAGGGACGGTTTTCATTGCCGCTATTGCGGCCTTCCAGTCATTCGTCCCGAGGTGCGTAAAAGAGCCGCAGCGCTATACCCCTCTGCCGTAACTTGGGGCACTACGAATTCGTCGCAGCATGCAGGTTTCCAGGCCCTATGGGCGCAGTACGATCATGTTGTTCCGCATTCCCGCGGTGGAACAAACGACCTAAGCAATCTAGTTGTCGCCTGTGCTGCCTGCAACTTCGGCAAGATGTCCTACCGCTTGGAAGAATTGGGTCTTTGCGACCCGAGAGACTTTGCTTCCGTGAAATCGCAATGGGACGGCTTGGAAAGGCTTCTCCAGCGCGCTGCACCCTAAACTAGTACCTCCATTTTAGGTCCCATCACCTGCAGAGGGGGCAAGCATGCCGACCACTTTCTTTTCCGAAGTCTTCGAGCTGGACGGCGTGTATTGAGGAAGAAAAAAGGGCGACTTTCGTCGCGACGTCAAGACCCGGATCGGCAACAAGTTGCTTGAGCTTGCGGTTCTTGCTCGGCTTCTGCAACTACGAGGGTCCCAGCCCTGCGTACTTGTAGAGACAAGTTGAGACACACCGTACTCACCAAGCCGACGACGCGATGTAGCCATGCGTCTTGGTCATGTAACCGACCCACTGATCCACTAAGCCCACCCTAATTGGCTCAACCAGAAATGAATTGACCGCAAAGGCCCTGTACTGTCCCTTCGTCCGCAGTGCTGTCAAATCACGAGCCAGATCCTTGCTCAAAGCACCGTTCTTCCAAATCTTATCCCCTGCCTCTTTCGGCATCGCCAGCAGTCCATGATAGTGATAGTGGCCTTCCGGAGAGCATTCGATCACGTAGTCATAGTCGATCGACTCTTTCAGCTTGTAGGGTAACTGCTCGGTTACGCGGTACAAGAACTCTCGGACCCAGAACTTCCTCATCTGATCCGACTTCGCGATCTTGTCGCTCGAAACGTACGTTGATAGCGTGACCGCGAAGATCGACTTGCCATCGCGTTCGTAGTGGTTGTACTTCAGCTTCATGTCCGATGCGAAGTTGCGATTACCGGCGCTTGGCTTGTAGGACTGGTTCGCAAATCGATTGCGAAAGGTAGCGTTGACTGCGTTTTGAATCGTATTCGTGGTGTACATGTCATACCTCTTCATCGTTAATGGGCTTGGTCACTGTTCATCTACTTCGATCTGTTGATCTGTCTAGGCTCCTGATCACGTACTACAGGCATAGATATACTTTTAACGGCGAGTGATTGCCGTCTGATTTGCTGATCGGGAAACTTACGGGCCATGCAGGGGCGATGCCGTCTCAACACAGTCATCCCTGACTGCATCGATATTTACGTCGCCACGTGCGAATTTGGTCGAGAAATTTGAAACACTATCTCTCTTTTGATTCGCTGATCGGCGGCAGTCACGAGACTGATCACTTTGCGACGCGAGATTGGCCAAGGTGGTTGCATTAAAATTGATCATATCCGCCGTTGAAATTGGCCAGTAGCAGGCTTGATCAGTCACGGGATTGATCGGTCACGCCGAAGGATTGACCGCCTCCGTCAGGAAATTGGTCACCTGCGGCGCGAGATTGAACACCGCGGCCAGAACATTGGCAGACGTACTGCAAACCGCCGAAGATCTGTTCACCCCGCCGCCGGCGGGATGAACCAGCTTGAATCGACCGTCAGCAGTCGGCCCAGAAGCGGGCATGTGCGATCACCGGAGACAACGGGACCAAAAACGGTAGCGTCACAGTTCTGCTCGGTGGAATTGCTAGATTCGGCCGAGATTCTGGCAATCCACACCGGAAGCCTTCACACCATCCTGCGCAAGGTTGCCGAGATGGGACCGGGCGTGATCGTTCTCGCCAAGCCAGTTGGGAACCAGAGCGCCCTGAGCAGCGAAGTGCTCCACATGTACGACTGTGATCCTTCCATCGGTGTAGCAGACTTGATTGATCTTCCGCCAGTTGCCCGGCCGCGCACGGCGGAATAGTTCGTACGCGGAAGTCACGTAGTTGAGGTTCGAGCCGAGGCCGAACATCACCACAAGCCTAGTTTTAATCGGTAAGTCACGGAGAAAGGCGGACGTGCAGTTCGTTGCGACCGCAGCGCCAAATGGGGTGGCGACGAACTTGTCTAACATCCCACCCCCAGAGCCCTTCCAGGAGGCAGACTTTCGATCGAATCGCTCGACGGTACACCTCACCAGCGAGGCAAAGTGGAACCGACCAGACTTGTTGGTGATCAGACTGTTGATGCGCGTCTTGAGTCCATCCGGGCTGTCGGTTGGGATAAGCCCGACGTGGGCAAGGATCTTGCCGACGTTGAGTCGGCCGCCCTTGTAGGCGATTTGGTCGTGCGGCGTAGAGGCTAGCGCGCCAGCCTGCGTCGGTCCTTTAGAGAAACCCAGCACGATCACCTCGGGATGGGTATTGCCCCACGACAGCGGATTTGCCGTGATCCGCCATTCGCCTTCGATGCGCTTCGATTCATCGAATAGTGGCGCCGGGTCGAGGTAGCAACGCGAGCAGGACACCCGGCCATGGCTCGGAAGGCAGCTCATGCGTATTCCTGCTTGGCGTTGAAATGCTTGTCCATATGCATGAGCGTTATCGCTTTACCCGAACTGTCCTTCACCATCGCGAGGGTGTCGAGTTTGTCGAGGGCGCTCCTGAGCAGCGCCAGAGTCTTGTTCGGAATGAAGCTCACGCAGGTCCCGCCCTTCTGGTAGCGGTCCTCGCCGAAGACCCGAAGCAACTCAATCTGCAGGTTGCTGATTCCGCGCTGTTGAGCCCGCGCCCTGGCGTGCTGTGTCAGGTCCGAGCGCCTCATTTCGCCACCCCCGACTTGACGGCGCTATCCATGAGCATGTCGAACTCGTCGCGAAAGAAGACACGCATGACGCAGTCCAGAAGCTCCCTGCGGCCAACCTGGTAGAAGTCCGCGAGAGGAAAGACCGCATCCAGCGGCATGCTGAAGATGCCCGCCTCCAGCTTTGCCAGCTCTTGGGCACTGACGCTGCGGTGGAATACGGTGAGCTTCTTGCCTCCGTCATCAGCGCCGATCTTTTCTCGCCGGCGGCTCAGAAATGCCCCGAACTGGGCAGGAGAGGCAATGTCCTCCATGTTTGCGTCGACGTTGTCGCCGGGCCCGGTAGGGCGAAAGCCTTTGCGTGTATGCAACCAGGCTCGGGCGGATGCGTTCTCGATGAAGATCTCGTTGCCAACCTTTTCAGCGACGAGTTCGCCGGCGCTGATCGCATTTCGCACGGTGCGAATGTCTACGTTCGCCAACAGTGCTACTTTCCCGATCATCACCGATTCGCCGCTATCCAGCGCGAATCGGCCATCGCCCATGGCGACTA
>Ga0207671_10003339_pt1 | contig 16115 bp, 8 predicted proteins | sample KBSC24metaG_FD_184352 | JGI IMG/M metagenome (GOLD analysis project Ga0207671, IMG submission 184352) | Corn rhizosphere microbial communities from Kellogg Biological Station, Michigan, USA - KBS C2-4 metaG (SPAdes) (version 2) | ecosystem: Host-associated > Plants > Roots > Rhizosphere > Soil... | reverse complement strand
CCCGATTGCAATACCTGGCTTACCACATAAGTACCGGGGGCATCGGCCACTGCACTGGTTCCATCGGGGCTGGTACTAAGAATGTGTCCGTCGGCGGTAGCCCATGTATACGTTGAAGTAGAAACCGGGTTGGTTACCTGCATATTACTTATACCGAAACTGGATCCGCAGAAAAATGTTATATCGGCTGCGGTCAATACTCTTGGGGCAAGAAAGAAATCAAAAGGTCCCACAAAGTCTTTTAGCTCGGCCGAAAACGAAGTTGAGGCCCGGCTTTTAACCAATATACGGCGAAACGGCATTCCGCAACTATTGCCGCCCAGCAGGTTTACGGGGTCCAATCCTATTTTAGAAAGGTTAACGGAGAACTCCATAAACTGGTTGGTGATATAATTGGTTACAACGCTGTTGTCCGAACGTATCAGCGAAAAAGGGCCTGCCCATGTATTGTTTAAACTGGTAAGGCCTGTATAAAACGGGCCGGCCGTTTTGGGCATGATGCCTGCATAGCCATATTGCGAACTATTGGTGGCGCCGTCAAATGTACCGGTCCAGTTAAAATCCTGGGGTGTCATGCTCAATGCAGCCTGGTCAACCCAAATACGCGCTTCCACAGAAGTTAAGGACGAGGTGGAGTATTCAGCGGTAAAAATAATGTCGCCGGGTGCTATTATATCACCAGCTGCATTAAACTGCCAGGCAGTATGACCTGCCTGGGGGCCGTATCCATAGAATTTCCTGGAAGGCCGGTCATAATAAATATCTGTCTGGTACATTTCGAAATCGAAATACCTGTCGCCGGTGGTATTTTCAATAGACAGTCCTCCAAACATCCAGAGCGAATCTGTAAGCCCCGGGCCCTCCCTTCTTACATGCACAAACATGTCGAGTATTTCATTTTTATCGGGCACTGATTGCGATACAGGTGTACTCCAGTTTGCGGGACTCATACCGTTTTTATTGCCCGATGCAAAAACCGTACTGTCGTCCCCGTGATAATCACGAATGAAAACGGCGTCAATAATACGCTTGTTGTTCATTAGCGAATAAGGCGGATACCGCATGGTGCGGAAAAAAGGAAGCTGTCGGAAAGTTGGATCAATAGCATAACGCGCAACAATAGCCGCAGCGCCGGTGGTGTCAATTACAAAGTCGCCACTGCCCGGCGTTGCCGGGTACCTGAACCAGTCGTCATTGCCCGACTGCGTGAAGTTGTAAAAGTAATTGCAACGCAACTCGCCATCTACCCCAAAATTTGCTTTTATAACGGGTGTGGTAATCTGGGACTGCGCCCAATGAAAACTAAACACAAGTAAAAGGATACGTAAAATTGTTTTCATAAGGGTTAGTGGATTTAAGATGAAACAGTTTTAGCAATAGCTGCCGTATTGTGATAATCAAACTTGTTCACAAGTTCTGTCTGCGGCTCTTTAATAAAAGAAACACTGGTTATGCCAGGAATAATTGCCCGCGCTGTTGTTTTGCAACAGCCTTGCGGCGGTACCAGTTTACATTCAGGTAAGCACGGAATCATAATCGGTTTTTTCTTTGTTTAAAAAGCACAAGGATATTTAGACCGAATAAAAGTAATAGCAATTAAAATATAATGCAAGTGGCTTTGGGGGTGGGGAGCGGCGTAGTTTTTGGCGGGTGGGTAGTGTGTAAAAAAAATTATATTCCAAACTATTTGATTAGCTGCCATTTAAAGACAATAAAAGAAGCCTGTTCCCGAATTGGTACGGAGATAATGTAGCCATATTAGGAATATTTTTTTATGTACTAAGTAAAAATACGCAAACGCGGAAGCTTTTTCTGCGGAAAACCACAGGCGTAAAAAATACCCAATCACATTTTTTTCTGTGTTTATTGGTTGCCGGTAGTTTTTCTATACGATTGTAAATCATGGAAACCGGGCAGTATCCTCTATACAATAGCGTTTGCCTTGCAGCAACTATTTCAGTATTTCATGCCCCATCTTGTCTTTTTTTGTTTGCAGGTATTTTTCATTGTGCGGGTTGGGTATAGCTTCAATGGGAATGGTATCAATAATTTCAATGCCATAACCCAGGAGGCCGGCCCTTTTACGTGGGTTATTGCTCATTAAACGTAGTTTGGTAACACCCAGGTACCTGAGTATTTGTGCGCCAATGCCATAATCTCTTTTATCCATCGGGAAGCCCAGGTGCAGGTTGGCTTCTACGGTGTCCATGCCCTGTTCCTGCAATTTGTAGGCTTTTAATTTATTTACCAGGCCAATACCCCGGCCTTCCTGGTTCATATACAATATAATACCCTGGCCTTCCTTCTCTACCATCTGCATGGCTTTATGAAGTTGCTCGCCGCAATCGCAGCGCATTGAGCCCAGAATATCGCCGGTAAAACAGGAAGAATGTACCCTGGTTAGTACAGGCTCGTCTTTTTTCCATTCGCCTTTTATCAGGGCCAGGTGTTCATTGGAGGATCCTTTTTCTTTAAATGCTACCAGTTTAAAATGGCCAAACTGGGTGGGCATATCCACGCGCACAATTTCTTCAATTAATGAATCCGTTTTCAGCCTGTATTCTATCAGGTCTTTTATGGAAATCAGTTTCAGGTCATATTTTTTGGCAATCTCTTTCAGTTCGGGAAGCCTGGCCATACTGCCATCTTCGTTCATGATTTCTACCAGTACGCCCGCCGGCTCCAGCCCGGCCAGTCTTGCCAGGTCAATGGTGGCTTCGGTATGACCGGCCCTGCGCAAAACACCGCCTTTCCTGGCCCTCAGCGGAAATATATGTCCCGGTTTGCCCAGATCGGCAGGTTGGGTGGCGGGATCTATCAGCGCCTGTATGGTTTTAGCCCGGTCATGGGCAGAGATACCCGTGGTACAGCCATGCCCCAACAGGTCAATAGACACCGTAAACGCAGTTTCATGGAGCGCCGTATTATTATTTACCATCAGTTCCAGCCCCAGTTCATCGCAGCGTTCCTCTACCAGCGGCGCGCAGATAAGCCCGCGGCCGTATTTACTCATAAAATTTATCGTTTCAGGCGTGGCATTACGGGCGGCGGTAATAAAATCACCTTCATTTTCCCTGTCTTCATCATCTACCACAATAATCAGTTTACCCTTTCTTATGTCTTCAATAGCACTCTCTATAGTATCCAGCATATGGGAGAAAATTTCTACAAAAATAACGATTGCCGGAGGCTTTATGTTTAAAATATGCCGGCTGGCCGCTTTTTTGTTCCGGCAGCCAATAGTTGTCAAAACCGGCGGTCTGGGGCAGTAGGGATATTTGAGTAATTTTTGCCCATTAAAGCGTATTAAATTTCAGTCAACTATAAACAATTTATGCAGCTTTACCCGTCCCGTTTTTGCCTATTGTCCGGAAACAATTATGTTTGCTTTAACAATTGCTTAATAATTCCTTTTTGCACAACGATAAACTAAACTATATGCTTAAGAAAATCTCAGGCTTCTTAACATTGGTGCTTGCACTTACTATTACTGCTACTACTGCCTTGCAAGCCCAGGTTACTACCAGTTCCATTAACGGTACTGTTACCGGCGAAAAAGGTGAAGCATTGCAAGGTGCTACGGTTACCGCAGAGCACCTGCCTTCCGGTACCAAATACACCACTATCTCTAAAAAAGGAGGCGTTTTTAATATGCCGGGTCTAAGGGCTGGCGGGCCTTATACTGTAACTGTCAATTATGTGGGCTATAAACCGCAGACCACGGAAAATATAAACCTTGCATTGGGCGATGCGTACAATATTAATGCAGAGATGACGCCCATGGCAACGGATCTTACTGCAGTAACCATTACCGGTACAAGACGCAGGTCTTCGGCCGATAAAAATGGCGCTACCACCAATATCGGCCCCAGGCTGCTGGCAACATTGCCTACCATTACAAGAAGTATTACCGATTTTACACGTATTACACCGCAGGCAAATGGTACCAGTTTTGCTGGTCGCGATAACAGGCTGAACAATGTTACCGTAGATGGCGCCAACCTCAACAATAACTTTGGCCTGTCAAGCGATCTGCTGCCCGGCGGTGGTAACCCCATAGCGCTGGATGCATTCTCAGAAATTTCTGTAAACATTTCGCCGTTCGATGTAAAGCAATCCGGTTTTACAGGGGCGGGGGTAAGCGCAATTACAAAAAGTGGTACCAATACTTTTCATGGAAGCGCTTATTATTCTTACCGCAACCAGAGTTATAACGGCACCAATATTGCCGGCACAAAACTGCCTTCGCCCGCGGCCACCGATAACAAAATTTATGGTGGTACCCTTGGCGGACCAATTATAAAAAACAAATTGTTTTTCTTTCTCAGCGGTGAAATTGAAAAAGGCAATGCACCCGGTGTAACGTATTCACCCAAAGGGGGCTCCGGCAGCGGAACGGTTTCAAATGTTCCTGTTGATTCATTAAAGGCGCTGTCAAGCTACCTGAACAGCAAATATGGTTTTGACCCGGGCGTATATGATAACTTCCCGGCCTTCTCTTCAGACAACTATAAAGTGCTGGGTAAATTAGACTGGAATATCAGCAACCAGCACAAGCTTACTTTAAAATACAGCGATTTCAGAAATACCGGTTATGCCCAGCCGAGCGCCAGTGGTGGTATCAATGGCGCCAGCGGACAAAGCGGCATTGTTAGTTATACGCCTTTACCCGGCAGGTTTGGACCCACTTCAATGGCGTTCAACAATGTTAACTATAAAATAGTAGACAAAGTAAGATCAGGATCATTTGAACTGAACAGTAATTTCCATGGCAAATTTGCCAACCAGTTACTGGCTACCATCACCAAGATCAGTTCTATTAAAGGACATGACGGGGCTACTTTTCCATTTGTTGATATTCTTGGTCTTACACCCGGCAGTAAAAACAATTACCTGAGTTTTGGAAACGAACCTTTTAACGGCAACAATAACCAGGTAATTAATGATATCTATACCATTACCGACAACTTTAGTTATTTTACCGGCAAGCATACCATTACTGCGGGTGTCAATTATGAATACCAGAAAGTAGGCAATATGTTTATGCCAGGTTCGCAGGGTTATTACGTATTTGGTTCGCTGGATGATTTTCTTAATAACCGCGCGCCAAAATTATTTTCCCAAACCTATTCGCTTGTTCAGGGACAGGATGCCGTATTTTCTGCCAACCTGAAAGTAGGCCAGCTGGGTTTATACCTGCAGGACGAAGTCAATATCAATCCCCGTTTCAAACTCACGTATGGATTGCGTATTGACAGACCTATCTATCCTGAAGCACCGCTGGAAAACCCTGCCATTTCAGCCATGTCATTTTATGCAAAAGATGGCAGCCTTACTCATTATAATGGTGGAAAATGGCCCACACCAAAATGGTTGTTTTCTCCGCGTGCCGGTTTCCGCTGGGATGTGGATGGCGATAAAAACACTATCATTCGCGGTGGTACGGGCGTGTTTACCGGCCGTGTTCCTTTTGTATACCTGACCAATTTACCCAGCACCAGTGGTATGTATACTTTTGGTACACTGGTTACCAGCAACCTGCAAAACTATCTTTTCAACCCCGATCCGCATGCATATAATCCTTTTTATACAAGCGGTCTCGACCCCACCTTATTCCCTAAAACAGCCGGCACGGTGGCACCCACGGGCGGTTTTGCTTTGATTGATCCCAATTTTAAATTCCCCCAGGTTTGGCGTACCAATTTTGCCGTAGACAAACAACTGGGCAAAGGCTGGAGCCTTACGCTGGAAGCACTGTATACAAAAGATTTGAACGATGCTGTTATCCGCAACGCCAACCAGAAAGCAACAGATACCGTGGTAAATGTCGGTCCCGGCGATGTGCGTGGCCGTTTCAGCAGCAGCAGCAATGCCCTGCGCAGGCTGAACACCGGTATTTCAAATGCCGTTGTGCTTGAAAATACAGGCAAGGGCGGTTCCATTGCATTAACTGCGCTGATTGCTAAAAACTTCGCTCATGGCTTCTACGGATCACTGGGCTATACCTATACATATGCCAGCGAGGTAACTGCCAATCCCGGCAGCCAGGCAGCCTCTGTATGGAGCGTCAACGCAACTTCAGGAACGCAAAATGATCAGCAGGTTTCCTATTCTCAGTATGCTGTTCCGCACCGCATTGTGGCTACGCTATCTTACCGGATAGAATACATCAAACATCTTGCCTCTACCTTTACCTTCTTCTACGAGGGGGCATCGCAGGGCACTTATAGTTATATATACAATGGCGATATCAACCAGGATGGCAACTCGGCCGACCTGATGTATATTCCCAAAGATCCATCCGAAATAAAATTTGTGAACCTGAACGCAAGCGGTTCAACGCCGGCATTTTCTGCACAACAGCAATCAGATGCTTTTTTCCAGTTCATATCAAAAGATCATTACCTGGCCAATCATATGGGACAGACTTCGGAAAGAAATGCGGCCCGCTATCCGTTTTACCACCGTGTAGATTTCAATTTCCAGCAGGATCTATTTACCAATATTGGCAGAAACAGGAATACCGTTCAATTCAATGTGTCTGTGGTAAACTTCCTGAACTTGCTCAACCACGACTGGGGAATCAAAAAACAAACCATTGTAACCAACCCGCTTAAACTGGTGGCAGTAACCAATGGAGTACCCACTTACCAGCTGGCTACCTTTAATGGAGATTTGGTAAGACAGCCATATATTAATGTAAGTTCCACCACTACCACCTGGGGCATACAATTGGGCGTTAAATATCTTTTTTGATCTACACTTTGCCAAAGCTTGCGAAGTTTATGGGTCAGCTTTGGCAAAGTTCATCCTGATAGCATATAAAAAATAGTTTTTAGAGAGTTTCCAGGGGCGGCATCCTAATCAATTATTTTTAAAATAATACCATCAACAGGCAGCCATCGTATAAAAAACGGTGTCTGCTTTTTTTGATTCAAACTTTGCCAAAGCTTACGGAGTTTATGGTCAGCTTTGGCAAAGTTCTTCCCGGCGAATCAAACTTTGCCAAAGCTTAAGGAGTCTGTCGTCAGCTTTGGCAAAGTTCCCCCGGCGAATCAAACTTTGCCAAAGCTTACGGAGTTTATGGTCAGCTTTGGCAAAGTTCCCCCGGCGAATCAAACTTTGCCAAAGCTTGGGAAGTTTATAGGTCAACTTTGGCAAAGTTCTTCCCGGCGAATCAAACTTTGCCAAAGCTTGGGAAGTTTATAGGTCAACTTTGGCAAAGGTTCTTCCCGGCGAATCAAACTTTGCCAAAGCTTGGGAAGTTTATAGGTCAGCTTTGGCAAAGTTCATCCTGTCGATGCTGAATTTGCCAAAGTTGGTGGAATTGATGACTCAGCTTTGGCAAACCGGGCTGCCTTTCGGGCCTGCAATAAGGTAATAATTTCATAACCGGTTCCGCAACCGGTTGTACATTTCCCTTGGCATATTTGCACTGGCATACTGAAGACAAAAGTGAATAATGTGTGAAATTATTTTTCAAAACATTTGACGGACAGGAAAGAATATCCTTATTTTCGCAGGTCTTAATAAATGCAGCAAACTTGCCGCTGCAGTTTGAAAAACCACCCGGTTGCTTTCCCTACGTTAAACACTGAATCCTTCAGAAAATTATGCTACACTATGGTTCTCTTCAGCAATGAAGACCATGTAGTTTTTTGTTTAATACGCACACCAAAACTAAGATGTATATGAGAAGAGTAGTATTGTTTATTGCTGCCTTTTTAATGATTGTATGCAAATCATTAACAGGATATGCGCAGGAAACCACTGCAGATATCCAGGGCTTTGTTTCTGATGGAGCCGCCGGTCTTGCAGGCGCTACCATTGTTGCCACGCATACACCCACAGGAACCGTCTACACCACTACCAGCCGTAAAGATGGCCGGTACAATTTTGCCAACGTGCGTGTGGGAGGCCCTTACGAAATCAAAGTTACTTTTGCGGGTTTTAAAGAAGACAAACAAAGTAACATTAACCTTACCCTGGGCCAGTCTTATACGGCCGATTTCACACTCAAAGCTTCCGGCGATCTTACAGAAGTGGTGGTAACTGCCGGCCGCCAGAACAAAGTGATCAACAACAACCGTACAGGCAGCCAGGAAATCATTACCCGCACCCAAATGGAAAGACTGCCCACCATTAACCGTTCATTGCAGGATTTTACCAAACTGGAGCCTACCTCGCAATCCAATTCCTTTGGACAAAGCTTTGGCGGCCGCAGCAGCCAGTATAACAACCTGACTGTTGATGGAGCCAACTTTAATAACTCTTTTGGTCTTTCCGGTACACTGGGCGGCCAAACCGGTTCCCAGCCCATTAGCCTGGATGCTATTGAACAAATACAGGTAAACGTTTCACCCTACGATGTACGCCAGGGTGGATTTACCGGCGCCGGTTTGAACACCGTTACCCGGAGCGGTACCAACCAATTTAAAGGAACCGTTTACGAGTATGTAAAGAACGAAAATACACAGGGCTATAAAGTGGCCAATACCACCGTGGTAAAATCACCCATTAAATTCAAACTGAAAGGTGCTGCACTCGGCGGACCCATCATCAAAAACAAATTATTTTTCTTTGGAAGCTACGAACAAGTAAGACAGGAATTGCCCGCTACCAGTTATATTGCTTCCGATGCCAACCACCCGATAACTACCGGAAGTGTATCCATTGCCAATGCAGATACGCTTGCCCAGTTGTCTAAATTCTTAAGCGATAAATTCCAGTACAACACAGGCCCCTTCCAGGGATACAACCAAAAAACACAAAGCGATAAAATAACCGCCAAGATAGACTGGAACATCAGCAAAAAACATACGCTGTCGCTGAAATACAATTACCTCAAATCTTCCGCTGATCAGTTTGCGAGCACGAGCCGCAACGGTTTTGCCGGGTTTGTAGGTGGTCAGTCGCCCGGCAATTTTGCCATGCCTTATCAGAATGCCGGCTATGTAATCAATAATAACTTCAATATTTTTATTGCCGAGCTGAACAGCCGTTTCAGCAATAAACTGGTGAATAAATTCCAGATTGGGTATACGGCCCTGCGCGATTTCCGTTCGCCACAGGGAAATTCCAGCATGCCCCTGGTGGATATATTGCTGAATGGCAATGTGTACACCACATTCGGCTACGAACCGTTTACTTATAACAATAAACTCAACACCAATACCTTCCAGTTCTCAGATATTGTAACGGTCTATAAAGGCGCCCATGAAATCAACATCGGTACACAGAACTATTTCAAAAAATATTTGAATGGTTTTGCACCCGCTTACCAGGGTCTTTACCAGTTTTCCAGCCTGCAGGATTTTTACAACAGTGTAAACAACGGTACTTCTGCCGCCAGGTACGCGCTGCAGTATTCTGCTTTAAAGGATGGATCATTCCCCTATGCAAAAGCAGGTTCTACAGACTGGAGTATATTTATCCAGGACAAATGGAGGGTAAGCAAAACGTTTACGCTTACCTATGGTATCAGGGCCGATGGCTCTGTGTACACCGGTGCATTCGATCAAAACCCGAATTTTGCGGCGCTTACATTTGCTAACGGTGCACAATACGATGTGGGTAAAAAACCAAAAGCTGCGCTGCTGGTTTCTCCACGCGTAGGTTTTAACTGGGATGCATTGGGCGATAAATCATTGCAGGTAAGAGGTGGTGCAGGTTGGTTCTCTGGTCCGCCGCCATTTGTATGGATTAGCAACCAGGCCAGCAACAATGGTGTACAATTTGGTGCATCCATTCTCACCAGCAATGTGCCGTTCAGCACCGACCCCAATAAATACAGACCCGGCGCCGGCGCTGCCAATACTTCTTATGGCATAGCCGTGGTAGATAATAATTTTAAATATCCTTCTGTTATTAAGACCAGCCTGGCGGTTGATAAAAAACTGGCCGATGACTGGATTGTAACACTGGAAGGTTCTTATACAAAAGATGTAAACGCTGTGTACTATTCAAACATTAACCTGAATGAAAGCACCGCCAATTCAATTGTATTAAACCAGAAAGACAACCGGGTAAGGTATGCAGTAACAGGCCCCAGGGCAATATATCCCGGTACAAACCCTGTTTCGGCAACCAACCCCAATATTTCTACTGCTATCCTGATGAAGAATTCCAACAAAGGATATTCTTATACAGGAACTTTCAGGATCCAGAAGACCTTTAAAGACCTGTTTGTAAGTGCCGCTTACACGTATTCAAAATCAAAAAATACCTCTGAGCCCGGTAGTACCGCGGGTGGTTTGTGGAGCGGCAGGGCCGTATCTGCCGACCCCAATAACGACAACCTGGCTTATGCTTCCTGGTACCAGCCACACCGCGTGGTGGCATTTGCATCGTACAAAATTTCGTATGCAAAATATTTTTCTACCAGCGTAGGTATTTATTTTGAAGCAGCGCCTAATGGTGTTACTTCTTATGTATACAATGGTGATTTGAACAATGATGGCAACACTGCTAATGATCTTATTTATATCCCTGCTAACGCAAGCGAAATCACCCTGGTGAAATCAGGTTCAGGTGGTTTGGGCACAGGCGCATCAACAGACCCACGGTCTGGAACAATTGGTACAGGCGCGGCTGCTAAACCTGAAAACAGCCAGATGTGGATACAATTAAACAATTTCATCAACCAGGACAATTACTTGTCTTCTCACCGCGGTAAAACAGCAGAAGCCAATGCTGTGATAAATCCATATTTCAAAAAAACGGATCTGAACATTACAGAAGACATATCAGTTAAAACCGGAGAGCAGCGTCATACACTGCGTTTATCGCTTGATATACTGAACGTGGGCAACCTGCTGAACAAATACTGGGGCTTGGCCAAATCTCCTTCAGTATCCAATTTCCTTCGTTATGAAGGATTGGGAGCAGATGGTAAAACACCCAGCTATTCCTTTACACAGCAGGATGCAAACAATTTGATACCTTATGTAAACAGCACTTCTTACAACACCAGCATTTTTTCGCGCTGGCAGATGCAGTTTGGTATACGCTACTTGTTTAACTAATAGCAACCAGCATATAATTACGTTTAGCAGAAGCGCCCTGAATTTTTCAGGGCGCTTCTATTTTGATTCCTTTAAGAATAGTTTAATCGACCGCTTTTGATAAATTTTGGTAAATTGACAGGGCAATTTTCAATACAGTAAATTATGCCCAGGAAAAAAACAGCCACACCCGCTGGTGCGGAAAACAAGTTTACAGAAACGCGGCGGGATTTTCTTAAGCAATCATCGCTATTAACCGCCATTGCACTAACACCAGCTTCGGTAATTAAAGCAGCAGATGAAAAATGGGATCAGAAATTTGCGGGCATTTTTGAGAAAGTGCCGCTGCTCCTGCAAGTAAATGGCGTTCAACATGAATTTTTACTGGACCCGCGGGTTACCCTGTTGGATTTGCTTCGCGAAGAGCTGCATTTAACGGGCAGTAAGAAGGGTTGCGACAGGGGCCAATGCGGCGCCTGTACCGTACATGTAAATGGTATGCGCGTCAATTCCTGTCTTAGCCTGGCGGTAACCAACGAGGGAAAGAAAATAACTACTATTGAAGGCCTTGCCAACGGCAAAACACTGCATCCCATGCAGGAGGCTTTTATAAAACACGATGGCTTCCAGTGCGGGTATTGCACTTCCGGTCAAATCATGTCTGCCGTTGCGTGCATCAGGGAAGGACATGCAGGTTCTGAAGATGAAATCAGGGAATCTATGAGTGGCAATATCTGCCGCTGTGGTGCTTATCCCAATATTGTAAACGCCATTAAAGAAGTAAAAGAAGGAGGTTTGTCATGAACCAGTTTCAATACACAAGACCGGTTGATGCAGCCACTGCAATAAAATCAACCGCAAAGGATCCGGCCGCCAGTTTTCTTGCCGGGGGAACCAACCTGGTAGATCTTATGAAAATGGGTGTGGTGATGCCGGAAAAACTGGTAGATATCAACCTGCTGCCGTTTCGAAAAATTGAACCGGTGGGAGACGGTTTGCGTATTGGCGCACTTGCTACCAATACAGCAGTAGCCATGGACCCACTGGTACAGAAAAAATTTCCCCTGTTGCCGCTTGCCATTAATGCAGGCGCTTCGGCACAGCTAAGAAACGTTGCCACCGTAGGCGGTAATATGATGCAGCGCACCAGGTGCCCTTATTTTTTTGACACACTAATGCCCTGCAACAAACGTAAACCCGGAAGCGGCTGTGGTGCGCTGCAGGGCTATAACCGCATGCATGCCATTTTTGGCGCCAGTGAAAACTGTATTGCTGTTAACCCAAGCGATATGAATGTGGCACTGGCCGCACTGGATGCGCTGGTGCATATCAGCGGTACGAAGGGCGCACGTACTATAAAATTTGCCGACTTCCATCGTTTACCCGGCGATCATCCGGAACTGGACAATAATTTGCAAAGGGGTGAACTCATTACCGCTATAGAATTAAAGGCATCGCCCTTTACAAAAAATATCGCCTACCTGAAAGTGCGCGACCGCAGTTCTTATGCATTTGCACTGGTGTCGGCTGCGGTGGCCCTGCATATGGAAGGCAAAACCATAACCAGTGCGGCAATAGCTATGGGTGGCGTGGCACATAAGCCCTGGCGCTTACAATCAGTAGAAATGTTTTTGAAGGGTAAAACTGCCGGGGAAGATGTTTTTAAACGCGCCGCCTCCATTGCTATGGAAGGTGCAAAGGCTTTTGAATACAATAAATTTAAATTGAAACTTGCACCCAATACACTTATACAGGCATTGAAAACCGCAGCCGGTATGGCTTCCTGATAAACAGCTTACCACTGCTATAAAATACTTTGGCGATGAAAAAAAATGCGATAGGCGAGCCGCTAAGCCGCGTAGATGGAAGACTAAAAGTAACCGGGGCCGCAAAATATTCGGGCGAATATGATTTGCCGGGATTAACCTATGCTGTACTGGTGCCGGCAAATGTTACCAGCGGAACAATCCTTGAAATTGATTCCAAATCAGCCGCAGATGCCCCTGGCGTACTGGCAGTAATCACCCCTTTTAATGCGCCCAAAGTACCGGGTTACCAGCCGGGTGCGGAAAAGCCCGTAAGAGGATTAAAACTATTTAACGACGACCAGGTCTATTTCAACGGTCAGCCAATTGCGCTGGTGGTGGCAGATACCTTTGAAAGAGCTACCTATGCGGCGGGTTTGATAAAAGCCAGGTATGATAAGAAACCTTTCGAAACTGATTTTCATAAAAACATAGATAAAGGAGTAGTGCCACAGGGGGGTAACTACAAGGATTATGTACGTGGCGAGGCCGATGCCTATAAAAATGCGCCGGTAAAAATTGAGCAGGAGTACATGCTGCCATCTGAAATGCACAATCCAATGGAACTGCATGTTACCACGGCATTCTGGGATGGCGATGATAAAGTAACACTGTATACAAAATCGCAGGGCGTTATTGGTTCTCAGCGGGCCATTGCCAATGCGTTTAAACTGCCGGAAAAAAATGTGCAAATCAATGCACGTTTTGTTGGCGGCGCGTTTGGTTCTTCATTGCGTACCTGGCCGCATGAAGTAGCGGCCGTACAGGCGGCCAAAATGCTTCAACGCCCGGTAAGGCTCACCCTTACACGTGCGCAAATGTTTACCCTGGTTGGTTACCGGCCATTAACCATACAAAAAATAGGAATCGGTGCTGCTGCAGACGGCAAACTGGTGGGTATTACACACGAGTCGCATTCGCAGACGGCGGTGTACGAAGAATTTACAGAGCGGTCGGTCAATGTTTCCAGGTTTTTATACAGCAGTCCCAATGTAAACACCCGTTATAAAGTGGTGCCCTTGCATGTGGGGGTGCCCGCACCCATGCGTGGTCCCGGCGAAGCCACCGGGGCGTTTGCGCTGGAATCTGCACTGGACGAATTGTCTTATGCGCTGAACATCGATCCCATTGAATTGCGGCTGAAGAATTATGCGGAAACCGACCCGGAAAGAAACCTGCCCTGGTCGAGCAAATACCTGAAAGAGTGTTATAAGCTGGGGGCTGAACGAATCGGCTGGGAAAAACGTGCAGCCAAACCGGGCACCCTGTGCGATGGCGACTGGCAGGTAGGCTATGGTATTGGTTGCGGCGCGTTTGGCGCCTACCGGTCACGCACACTTGCTAAAATAAAACTGCTGCCGGACGGCAGTGTAAATATACAAAGCGCTACCAGCGATATTGGTCCCGGCACCGGTACTTCTATGGTTATCATTGCGGCAGATACACTGGGCTGGCCTGCCGAAAAAATTGTTTTTGAACTGGGCGATTCCTCCCTTCCGCAGGCACCCACCCAGGGAGGATCGTCTACGGTTTCTTCTGTGGGTTCGGCCGTGCATGATGCATGTGTGGCACTGAAGCAAAAGATTTATACTTTATTGGGCAAACCGCAGGACAGTACGGACAGTATAGACTATGCCGGTATTCTGCAGCAACTAAACCTGCCGGTGCTGGAAATAACACAGGAATCGCAAAGCAACGAAGAAGCAAAAAAATATTCCATGTATTCATTTTCCGCGCATTTTGCACAGGTATATGTGCACCCCCTTACCGGCGTGGTAAAAATAAAAAAACTGGTGGCAACGGTGGATGCCGGTAAAATCGTAAACCATAAGACAGCCGCCAGCCAGATGATTGGCGGGGCCGTGGGCGGTATTGGAATGGCTATGACGGAAGAAGCGGTTATAGATGACCGGTATGGGCGCTATATTAATGGAAATTTTGCAGACTATCATGTACCTGTACAGGCAGATATTCCTCAAATAGAAGCGATATTTATTGATAAACCCGATCCCATCATCAACCCGGTGGGTACAAAGGGCATCGGTGAAATCTCGCTGATTGGTGTGGCAGCGGCCGTTACCAACGCGGTGTTTAATGCAACGGGCATCAGGATAAGAGAACTCCCCGTTACGCCGGATAAACTGCTGGTCTGAAAATCATTGCAAACACTACCTGGTAAGCCGGTAAATAAACAGTGCGGTGCGCCTGATCAGTTTGGGATATTCGGTAAGGTTAATGATTTCTCCGGGTGCATGCGATCCTTTTCCTGAAGCACCCAGTCCATCCAGGCAGTCCAGGTTAGCTGCTATATAAGAAATATCACCGGCGCCCCTTTGCCCGGGATCACCGGCGGTTACTTCGCCATAACCCAGTGCGGTACTAACAGCATTCAGGGTTTTTACCAGCGAATCATTGCCAGGTGTGGGTGGCATAGAGGGTATGCCATCACGGAAACTGATGCTGGCATCGGTGCCTGCAAGGTGTTCCGATACAATCATCCGCATGGTATCGCGGGCATTTTCTTTTTGCGATTCTGTAAGAAACCGCAGGTCGCCCATCACCACTGTTTTGGGTGAAATGATATTTGTTTTGGATGCCACCGATCCTTTTTGTGCCAGCGAATCATATTGCACATCGCTGCCACCTATAAATAATGCGGGATTAAAAGTAAGAAAGGGTTGTGTGCTCAATTTTTCCCGGAAGGTATTGACAATCCTGGCAGCTTCATAAATACTGCCATACCCGGCCTTGCCAAATATGCCCGAAGAATGTGCCTGTTTTGCTTCCACTTCCAACTTCCATTCGCTGGCGCCACGGCGGGCAGTAGCCACTATATTTAAACCGGTGGCGCCTTCAAAGGCCAGCGCAATATCATGCTGTTTTGATCGCTCAATAAAATCACCGCGGCTTATAGCACGCGGTTCACCGGCATTTTCCTCATCGCCCGTAAAATAAACGGTAATGGTTGTATTGTCTAATAATTTCTGCTGTTGCAATGCTTTCAGCGCAGCAATCACCAGCACATCGCCTCCCTTCATATCATTTACCCCCTGGCCGGTGGCTGTACTGTCGTTAAGCATAGTGAAAGGATTGGCGGGCATATCCGGCTCAAACACGGTATCAAGATGGCCTATCAGTAATAATTTTTTTCCTTTTTTTCCCTTTCGGTAAGCAACCAGGTGGCCAGCCCGTTTAACGGAATCCGGCATCGGTATCCATACAACCGTAAAGCCCAGCGCTTCCAGCTCCCTGGCATACAATTGTCCTGTTTTTTTTACGCCTTCAATATTAAATGTACCGCTGTTAA
>Ga0207671_10003337_pt1 | contig 16121 bp, 9 predicted proteins | sample KBSC24metaG_FD_184352 | JGI IMG/M metagenome (GOLD analysis project Ga0207671, IMG submission 184352) | Corn rhizosphere microbial communities from Kellogg Biological Station, Michigan, USA - KBS C2-4 metaG (SPAdes) (version 2) | ecosystem: Host-associated > Plants > Roots > Rhizosphere > Soil... | reverse complement strand
AGAGAGGTGAGGAGCTGCATGGGGGTAAAAGAAAAATCCCCGGCGCAAACGGGGGCGCCGCATTGCGCCAGCAGGAGATTGACGCCCAGGGTCCTTAAGAAAGTGGTCTTGCCGGACATGTTGGAGCCTGTGACCAGGATAAGCCGTTGATCCTTGCCGATGGTGCAATCATTGGCCACTCTTTCAGCAGCGGGTATCAATGGATGAGCCAGTTGACTAGCCGAGATCCGGAGATCAGTGTCGTGTATCGGAGCAGGATAAACGAATTCCGGGTTATTGAAAGCAAGGGATGATAAAGAATTAAGGCTTTCAATATTACCTACGGCATCTATCCATTCATGGAACTTATCCTTGTAAGTTTCTTTCCATTTTTCAAGCCCCGCCATGATATGCAGATCGTATAGCAGAAAACTATTCAGAAAAATGTTTACCAGCACGTTCAACCGCTGATCGAAGAAGGATGCCAGTTGCGACAATCGGCGGATCGCGCGGTGTGCGCTCGATGTCCTGCCCTGCTCTTCCTGCAGCAAGGCCGACCCGCTGGTGTCTATCGTATTAAAGACTGCAAGAATAGCAGCATATTGATCGAGGATGGCCTGTTTTTTACTGATCAGCAGATGCTGTGCGGAAATATAGCGGAGGAAGGCGCCAATAAAGGACCAGGAAGCAAATACCCCTAACAATAAAGGAGTATAGTTGTCGGTGGCCAGGTACACGCCTATTGAAAAAAGATTATAGGCCATCAGCAGCCAGCGGAGAATGGTAAGCATCTTTCGTCCATGGATACGGGAAGGGCTGGAAAGCCAGCCGGTAAGGCTATGCAGGTTGCCTTCCTTTTCTCCTGTCAGCAGACCTTTTGCCGTCAGCAGCTGGCGTTTATCAGGCTGCCGGGTAAGGACTTGTATCGCTTGCTGTTGCCGTTGTATCTCCTCTGTATTCAGAAGGGGTGTCCTCAGCAGGGTGGAGAGCCGGGCTTTACCATGAGAAGTGGTGGTACGATTGAGCAGGTGAAACAGCGAGTTGGAGCCAAAGATGTCCAGATCATCCAGGTAGGAATAGGAGTCCAGGTGATCTTTTCCGTCGGGGAAACCGTTGGGGCCGTGGTCCATCACGGTCTGTTCGTTGGTACCCACGAACAGCAGCTTTTCCAGCAGCAGCTTTTTATCCTTCAGCCGGAAGTACCTGTTCACTAACAGGATAAAAGCTGCCAGCAGAAGCACGGTAAGCACGACAACAGGCAGCGGGCCTGAAGGGAACAGATAATAAACAGCAACACATAGTCCGATGAAACAGATAAGACGAAGAGTAGCCAGGAGCGCCAATCTTTCTCTTATCACCCGTAGTTGGGCGGTGCATGAAGCTATCTTTTCCTCATAATACCGACGAGGAGCTGACATCACATAATATCCATGGCTTTAACAAAAAAGGTGCAAACGAAGGGCAAAATGAGTGTGAGGTACTCAAATCTGGCGCTAATGGCAAAAATAAAGGCGGCAGTAGAAATAAGGAAGAGGATCCAATAAAGCCCTGTGTTTTTCTTTTGCTTTTCCATTCTATGGGTTTTGTAGTTAAGTATGTCCTTCGACAACGAATCTCCGGTTCGTTCTGGCCGAGGCCCAAATTTTGCACGAAATTAAGTGAAATGCCTCAAAAAGAAAAGACTATGTCATCCAGTGGGTTTACCTTTGCCTGCAATTTCTGCGTTTTGCCAGCCATTTTTGAAAATCTGTTTTCCGGACACTTTAAAAATAGTTCGTGAAATCACATATTTCAGATATTTAGTATAAATTAGCCACATAATGTAAAAAATACACATTATTTTACATGCCTGTTTTAAAACTTGAATTTTATCTACGCTTTTACACCCGTCCCGGTCAATCCTTGCATATATCAGGAAATACATCGTCATTGGGGGATAATGATCCTGGAAAGACGTTTCCCATGCAATATATGAATGGAGATTTCTGGCGTGCGCAGCTGGAGTTGGAAAAATGGCCCGAAGAACCGATCATCTACCGCTATATCCTGCACACGGAGGATGGTAAAATGACAGAAGAGGGGAGGAGCGACCGGATATTGCAGCAGCCGGACAAGGGTACGGAAGAAATACAGGTAGTGGATACCTGGAACTGGACAGGAGAATATGAGAATGTATTTTATACCGCACCTTTTCAGGATGTCCTGTTTCGCCGGAAAGGAAAGGTCAAAAAATCCCGGACAAAGGGAGCGATCACACACATTTTCAAGGTAAAAGCGCCCTTGCTCCGGGAGGATGAAGCCATTTGCCTGCTGGGCAGCGGGTCGGCGCTGAAAGACTGGGACAGTGAAGAGCCTGTGCTGATGACGCTGGAGGGAAATTGGTGGACCTGCCCGCTGCAAATCCCCAAGGAAGAGCTGCCCGTCACCTATAAATATGGTGTCTACAATACAAAGGAAAAACAGCTTGTAAGATACGAGGAAGGGAGTGACAGGCATTTGCATGGAGATGCCCATCAGCACACATTGACCATCCTTCATGACGGTTTTGTGCATTTACCCAATAACACCTGGCGGGGAGCAGGAGTAGCAATTCCCGTGTTCAGCCTGCGGACCCGGAAATCGATGGGTGTAGGGGAGTTCACGGATCTGAAACTGCTGATCGACTGGGCCGTGAAGAGTGGGTTAAAGCTGGTGCAGATACTTCCCGTGAATGATACCACCGCCAACCATGACTGGCAGGATTCTTATCCCTACGCAGCCATCTCGGCCTTTGCATTACATCCCTTATACCTCAACCTGGAAAAATGTGCAGGACGTAAATATGCCGATCTGATCAAGCCGTTGAAGCGACGTCAGAAAGAGCTAAACGAATTGCCCCAGGTGGATTACGAGGCCGTAACGAAGATTAAATTACTGGCAGTCAAAGAATTATACGAGATACAGAAAGCAGAATTCGAGAAGGATCCCGATTACATCGAATTCTTTCAACAGAACAAGCACTGGCTGGTGCCATACGCGGCTTTTTGTTATTTAAGGGATAAGAACGGAACCCCGGATTTTTCAAAATGGAAGATCCATAGCCGTTATGATAAAGAGGCCATCGGGCAATATGTGGCAAAAGGTACCCGTCATTACGGATCTATCGCCCTGCAATATTTTATACAATATCACCTGCACCTGCAATTGCGGGAAGCAGCAGACTATGCGCACGACAACGGCATTATCATGAAAGGGGATATCCCCATCGGCATTTATCGTTACAGCTGTGATGCCTGGATGGAGCCCCGTCTGTACCATATGGATCAGCAGGCCGGCGCCCCGCCGGACGATTTTGCGGTGAAGGGACAAAATTGGGGTTTTCCTACGTATAACTGGGAAGAGATGGAGAAGGATGGGTTCGGCTGGTGGAAACGCCGCTTTGAGCAAATGAGCAATTATTTTGACGGATTCCGTATCGATCACATACTGGGATTTTTCCGGATCTGGAGCATACCCATGGATGCGGTTCAAGGCATACTGGGGCATTTTGTACCGGCCATACCCGTACACCGGGTAGAATTTGATCAACGCCGTATCTGGTTCGACCATCGCCGCTATACACAGCCATTTATCAACGATGCCGTCCTTTGGGAAATATTCGGGACAGATAGCGATTATGTAAGAACGACCTTCCTCCAATCGGGAGAAAGCGGATTTTATACCATGCAGGAAGCATTCGATACCCAGCGTAAGGTAGAAGATTATTTTGCCGGACTGGAGATATCGGACTTCAACCACGGGATACGGGACGGACTCTTCGACCTCATCTCCAATGTGATCCTGGTGGAAGTGAAGAACAGCGGAGGACAGCAGTTCCACTTCCGCATTGCCATGGATCAAACCTCTTCGTTCAGGTACCTGGAATGGCATACACAGCAACAGCTGAGAGACCTTTACGTCAATTATTTCTTTAGCCGGCAGGACGACTATTGGGAAAGGGAGGCCATGCATAAGCTGCCTGCGCTGAAACGGGCAACCAACATGCTGGTATTTGGGGAAGACCTGGGCATGGTGCCTCGTTGCGTGCCGAACGTAATGCGGCAATTAGGGATACTTAGCCTGGAGATCCAGCGCATGCCAAAGAATCCTGCCCGCGAATTCTTTCACCCCAATGAGGCGCCCTATCTTTCCGTGGTCACACCTTCCACGCATGATATGAGCACGATACGGGGATGGTGGGAGGAAGACAGAGTGCTGATACAACGTTTTTTTAACCAGGAGCTGGGGCAATGGGGAGAGGCGCCCTATTTCTGCGAACCCTGGGTGAGCAAGGCCATCATACTGCAACACCTGCATTCCCCTGCCCAATGGAGTATTTTTCAATTACAGGATATATTGGGCATGAGCGAACAATTCCGCCGGGAAAACCCTCATGATGAACGGATCAATGTACCGGCCAATCCAAAGCATTATTGGAGATACCGTATGCATATGACGCTGGAGGAGCTGATAAAGGAGAAGGAGTTTAATGAGGAGCTAAAGGAATATATAGAGCATGCTGGAAGATAGAAAACCGGACCTGACAAAAAAAAACCGGCAGACAGAGCGTCTACCGGCAGGGTGGGTTTGGGGGGATGAAAACGGAAAACGCTTATAACATCTTCACAAAACTCTGCTCATATTGGGCGCCGTTCTGGCTGCTCACCTTCAGAAAGTAATTACCGCTTTTCAGGGTTGAGATCGCAACAGATTGCTGATTGACGCCGGAAGAAAGCTGTTGTTGCTGTGTAAGCACCAGCACACCTGACATATTGTATACCTGTACCATGACGCTGGCGGCGGCAGAGCTGTTCAAAGTATAATTTACTACGGAAGAAGCGGGGTTGGGATACACCTGTATATTTTTGGAAACAACTGCTTTGGCTGCATTGTACAGACAGACGACCTTCGAATATTTCGACACGCCTTCATTATCCACCTGGCGAAGCCTGTAATAGTTATTACCGCTCAGCATATGCATGTCTGTAAAGCTATAATCGGTAGAGTGCGTATTGTTAGTACCCAGTACAACGCCAACGGAATCAAAATTGCTGGCGTTGGCAGACCTTTCAATAACAAACCATTTACAGTTGGTCTGATTTTCCATTGTCCAGTTCAATTCACCCTTGTTGTCACTGGTGGTCGTTCCTTCAAAGCTCATGAGAAGGACAGGCTGGCTGGTGTTCGACCTGTTCAGTTCCTGGGCGGACACTTTCGTAATGCCAGTCATAAGGGCGATGGCCGTGAAAAGAGATGCGGTAAAGGTTGCTGCGTTAATAGTTTTCATCTTTAGGTACGTTTTCGTGTTACGGTACTTAGTAGGTAAATTGTGTACCAAAAAATAAAACACTAAAAGTCAATCACTTGCATGCATGCCAAACTTCAAAACGTTCCCTAAACGGGAAAAATCTTCTCATTTCTGCAAAAAAAATAGGAAAAGCACGATGGGGATAGTAATTCCTGCAAGGGTGGAATGTGGGGTGGAGTTGTACATTTGCCGCAAATGCAGCTCAAATATTATTCTTATAAATTAGCCTTTCATCATCCTTTTACCATATCCAGGGGCACAAAGACCCATCAACCTACCCTCATTGTTGAACTGGAGCACCGGGGAATGACAGGCTATGGAGAAGCGCCCGAGATCAGTTATTATCATATTCCTGTGGATAAAATGATCTATGACCTGGAAGCCAAACGAAGTTTTATAGAACGGTTCGCTTTTACAGATCCGGAACGGTACTGGCATTATCTCCACCATTTGTTCCCGGATAATTCCTTTTTAGTATGTGCCCTGGACATGGCCGCCTGGGACATCACGGGTAAGATCCGCCAGCAGCCCTTGTATAATATATGGAAGCTGGACCCTGCCAAAGGGCCGATGACAGATTATACCATCGGCATCGATACCATTGATAAAATGGCGGCTAAGATCCATGAAATGCCCTGGCCGATCTATAAGATCAAACTGGGGACGCCGGAAGACATTGCGATCATGAAGGCATTGCGTCAGCATACAGATGCCGTGTTCCGGGTGGATGCCAATGCAGGGTGGACATTGAAGCAGGCACAGGAGATCATCCCTGTTTTGAAGGACCTGGGCGTAGAGTTTGTTGAACAGCCCCTGGCAAAAGACGACTGGGAAGGAATGAAGGTATTATATAAGGAGTCATCCCTTCCCCTTATAGCAGACGAATCCTGCGTGCACGAGACAGATGTGGAGAAATGCGTCGGACATTTTCATGGCATCAATATCAAGTTGACAAAGTGCAGCGGCATTACACCAGCCCGGCGGATGATCGCAGCAGCACGCAAGGCCGGTATGAAAGTGATGGCAGGCAGCATGAACGAAAGCTCAATAGGCAGCGCTGCCATTGCCCATTTACTACCCTGCCTGGATTATGTAGATATGGACGGCCCTCTATTGTTGAAGGAGGATCTGGCGACAGGCATCGGCTTTGATCACGGAAAGATCCAAATACCCAACAAACCCGGGTTGGGAGTCGACTATACCGGACTCTACTCAAAAGTGTAAATGTCTAAAAAACGGTTATTTTCAAAAAGGTGCCATCGTTTATAAATTTAGTTCGTAAAAAACATTGAAAATTGGTTAAAGGTGTTTAACTTTCCTTTAACGAAAAATACCATGTAAACGATTGCATGCTGTATTATTCTACTACACTACACTTGGAGCTAACTGTTGCCATACGTGAAATGCAGGAGCGTATTGCTTTCTATGAGGATATGAAGGCGTACAACCAGTTGTTCGAGCTTCTGTCCGGCGGTCTTTTCAGGTTCACCTACTCGCTGGTGAAATCAAATGAAGTCGCGGAAGAGATCGTTTCGGATGTATTTATCAAGCTATGGCAGATCAGGGACAGGCTGCCCGAGATCGAAAATCTGAAGGTTTATCTTTATACCATTGCCAAAAACTTCTCTCTCAACTATCTTACCAAGCATTATAAGAATACAGTGATCAGCCTGGATGAGCTGGATGTAGAGTCTGTCATAGAGTTCAATGGCCCGGCAGAAATGTGTATTTCCGCTGACCTTGTCCAGCAGATCCGCCGGATCATCCGCCAGCTGCCTCCGCAATGCCGGCTTATTTTCCAGCTGGTGAAGGAAGAAGGGTTGAAATATAAGGACGTCGCGGCTGTGCTGGACATTTCTCCTCTTACCGTTCGCAATCAACTGGCCATTGCCATCCGCAAGATAGGGGAGGCCCTGCCGGCCTACCTTCAATCGGATTTTACCATCATCAACCGGTTCTCGAATTCTTAACCGCCCTTCGGGCGAGCCGCCGCCAGCGGCTCCTGAAAAATTCTTTTTTCCTTTTGGTACATTCTTTTCGATGCCATTGTCTGTAGGATAAGTATACCCATATGCAGAAAGATCAACTCATGCAGGAAAAACGGTTTTGGCTCCTGGTAAGTCTACAGCTTACCGGAGAAGCTACGCCGGAGGAATTAGCTGAGCTGGAAGCTTGTCTGCAGCAGCGCCCGGAAATGGGGGCAAAAATGGAAATGCTGCATAGCCTTTGGCAAAGAGAGCCGGCAGATAAAAGCAGGAGGACGGATGCCCTTAACAGACATCTCCAGCGGCTGAGCAATCATTTGGCTTCTCCGGCGCTGAAATATGAGTCGGCAGCATTTGATGATGAAGAGATAATTCCGGATAACCCGCCCCGGCGGATCCATCGGCTGCTATGGCCCTTAGTGGGAATAGCTGCCGTATTGGCATTGGTGTTCTTCTCCCTGCCTCAGCGGGAGATAAAAAGCGGTCCGGTCCGGACATGTCAGAATACGGTGAGCACAAAGCCCGGGTCGAAGTCCAAGATCCAGTTACCCGACGGATCACAGGTATGGCTCAATGCAGACAGCCGCATCACCTACGATGAAAATTTCCGCGGCCCTTTCCGGGAAGTGCAGATAATGGGTGAAGCATACTTTGATATTGCAAAGGACAAGGATCATCCTTTTATCATCCACGCCAATTCCATCGACGTAAAGATCCTCGGCACCAGCCTGAATATCCGGAGCTATGCCAATGAAAAGAGTACGGCGGCAGTACTGATCCATGGTTCCATCGAAGTGACGTTGCGCAACAGCCCGGATAAAAAGATCATTCTGCAGCCCAATGAAAAGCTGGTGGTGCAGAACGGGAAGATGCAGATCATGAAAGACACGCTGACCAGGCATAAGGTGGCTGATCTGCCTGTGATGACCCTGGCAAAAGCGCATTTCCAGGAAAAGGACAGCATAGCGATGGATATCCTGTGGATGAAGAACAAGCTGGCATTCGACCAGGAGACACTGGAGGCGGTGGCCCGGAAGATCGAGCGCTGGTATGATGTAAAGGTCACGATCAAAGACGACAGGTTGAAACACACCGAATACAGCGCAGTATTTGAAGATGAGAGCCTTCGGCAGGTGATGGAAGCATTGCAGATAACAGGCAATTTCAACTATGTTATCAGCAAAAAAGAAGTGATCATAACACCCTAATGTATACGCTGAGCGCGACAGGCTCAGTTAAACCCTATTTCCATGATTGCAGGCAGCCTGCAAGGGGCGGCTTATTGTTAAACCAAAATTGCTTATATGAAAAAAGATACCTAACTACCTTTTACAGTCACAGCCGAATACACAAAAAAGCGGAGAATGATTGCAGCATTCCCCGCCGGTGTAAAGACAATACCTGCTCTTTGTGGAGCGGGCTCTTATCATTTTATCAAAACTAAGTTATGAAAAAATTCGGAAGCGGCGTATCGAAGGATACTGGCCGTTTAATCATCAAATGCCTGCTGATGACCAAACTTGCCATTTTTCTCATTTTTGTCCAATCTTTTGCCAATGGTTATGGCCAGGGGGATATCAGTCTCAGACTGGAAAAAACGCAGTTAAAAAAGGTATTCAAGGCCATCGAACAGGAGGGCTATTACCGTTTTGTATACAAGGACGATATCCTTCCCAAGGAACAGGGCATCAGTATCCGCGTACAGCATGCCGAACTGGCAGCGGTGATGGATAAGATATTGGAAAACACGGGACTTACATACCGTAAGCTCAGCGACAACCTCGTGGTCATCACCCGGGCTGACAATGAAGAGAGCGTCCGTACCCTGCAGGCTGTGAGGATCAGCGGAAGAGTCACGAGTGTGATAGGGGAGCCATTGAAAGGGGTATCCGTATTGGAAAAAGGCACCAATAACGGGACCTCTACGGGGGAAGACGGATCCTTTACGTTACAGGTGACTAGCCCCAATGCCATCTTGGTATTCAGCTATATAGGTTATGGGACCAAAGAGCTCGCCCTTAAAGGCAAGGCCACGGCAGACATACAGCTGCAGGCAGTGGATAATTCGCTGAAAGACGTCGTGGTGGTGGGATACGCCACTCAAAAGAAGGTCACGGTCACAGGCGCCGTGTCTACCGTAAAAGGTACGGAACTGCAAAAATCACCCGCCGTCAACCTCTCCAACTCGATAGCCGGCCGCATGCCTGGCGTTATTGCAATGAACTCGAGCGGGGAGCCGGGCTATGATGGTTCGACCATTCGCATACGCGGATCCAATACGTTGGGTAACAATGATGCTTTGATCGTTATTGACGGGGTACCGGCCCGCGCCGGCGGCCTGGACCGGCTGAATCCTGCCGACATCGAAAGCATGTCTGTGTTGAAAGACGCATCGGCCGCCATTTACGGCGCCAGGGCTGCCAACGGGGTAATCCTGATCACCACCAAACATGGCAAGATCGGAAAGCCTGAACTATCCTATAGTTATAACAGGGGATGGGCTCAGGCCACAACCATCCCTAAAATGCTCAATGCCACGGAATATGCCACCATGGCCAACGAAATAGAGATCTATAAAATAGGGGATCCGGCGCTTTGGGCCCCCGCCGCCGCCGCTTTTAAAGCGACAGGAAGCTATACCGATCCCGGCGGAGTAAAACATGACGCGCCATTCACGCCCGATGATCTCAAAAAATATGCTGATGGGTCTGATCCCTGGGGACATCCGAATACCGACTGGTTTAAAGCTACATTAAAGAACTGGTCGCCACAGGAACGACATAACATGCAATTATCCGGCGGCACCGAATCAGTGAGATATCTTGCTTCCGTGGGGTACGAGAACCAGGATGCCTACTACAAACATTCGGCAACAGGTTACAAACAATACGATATGCGCCTGAACCTGGACGCCAAGGTGAATAAATACATCAATACGACTATAGGCGTCACCGGCCGCCAGGAGAACAGGTTCTTTCCTACCAAATCCGCCGGTTCGATCTTCAGGATGCTGATGCGCGGATATCCGACAAAGAATGCATACTGGCCCAATGGCCTGCCGGCTCCCGACATCGAAAATGGGGAGCAGCCGGTAGTCATCACCACTAATCAGACCGGTTATGACAAGGATACCCGGTACTATCTGCAATCAAATGGCAAAATAGAGATCAACATACCGGGAGTAAAAGGGTTAAAGCTGACAGGCAATGCCGCCGCGGATAAATATATACAACAAGGAAAGACCTGGTTTAAGCCCTGGTTTATTTACAACTGGAGCGGTTTCGCAGCAGACGGCTCGCCCATCATGACGAAAGTGCAAAAAGGACCTGCCGTACAGGCTACCCTCAACCAATACACCCAGGACCAGCTGAATATCATGCTGGAGGGAATATTGTCTTATGACCACACATTCGGCGATCATGCCCTTACATTCCTTGCGGGGGTGACCAGGGAGACGGGAAATAATAATTCTTTTAGCGCATTCCGGCAATATTTTTCCTCTACAGCCATCGATCAGTTATTTGCCGGCGGCCCTACAGACCAAAGAGCGAATGGCAGCTCATGGGAACGTGCCCGCTTGAATTATTTCGGCAGAGTTGGTTATAATTACAAGGAAAAGTACCTCTTTGAATTTTTGTGGCGCTATGATGGCTCTTACATGTTCCCTGAAGCCCATCGTTTTGGATTTTTTCCTGGTATAACAGCCGGATGGAGGATCTCCGAAGAGGATTTCTTTAAAAAGAACGTAACGGCGATCAATTCGCTGAAGCTCCGGGGCTCGTGGGGAAAACTGGGTAATGACCAGGTTTATTTTGGTGGCGTATTGAGAGAATATGACTACCTGTCGACTATGGGATTTGGTGACAGAGCCAATACAGGAGCCAATCCACCCTGGGGTTATGTCGTCAACAACCAATTGTTTCCGACATTATATGAGAATGGGGTACCCAATCTCAACCTGACCTGGGAGGTCGCCAATAATTATGACCTGGGGTTGGAAGGTTCAGCATTGAATAATACCATCAACTTTGAATTCGATGTGTTCCAAAACCATCGGTCGAACATCCTTTGGAAAAGGAATGCATCCATTCCTCAAAGTACCGGGATGACCCTGCCTGCCGAGAACATCGGCAAGGTGGATAACAAAGGATGGGAGTTTAAGGTAGGGTACAATAATAGTTTGGGAGATCTGCGATACAGCGTCAGTGTTAATGGAGGCTATGCGAAAAATAAGATCGTTTTTTGGGACGAAACACCCGGAAGGCCCACCTATCAGCTGTCAACAGGACATGTTATGCCGAGCGATGTTAACAATCCTGACGATATGTTGCTATATCAATATGACGGCGTATTTAAAGATGCCGCGGATGTAGCGGCCAACACACTGGACTATAGCGGTGTAGGCGGCGCCGGCAAACTTTTCCCCGGAAGCATGAAGTTTAAGGATATAGGTGGGCCCGATGGCAAGCCGGATGGTAAGATCGATCAGTGGGATAAGGTAAGATCGGATAAGAACACACAGCCTACTTTCCAGGGCGGCCTGGTTATCGCCCTGCAATATAAAGGGTTCGACCTGAATGTCCTCTTCCAGGCTGCAAGGGGAGGGGAGATCTTCATACAGACAGAGTCAGGCACCATCGGTAACTATCTCCAGTATACGTATGATCATCGGTGGACCCTTGACCATCCGAGCTCCAAAGATCCGCGGACGGTCGACAGGAACAACCAGTATTTTTCCAATCGCAATACGTATTACATGATGAACACGGATTACACCCGGCTTAAGAATGTTGAGATCGGTTATACGCTTCCCGCGAACATTATTAAGAAAGCCGGGATAAGCAGTCTAAGGTTCTATGTAAACGGCCTCAATCTGCATACCTGGGCCCCTCAGCATATATTCGATCCTGAATCGATCAATACCAGCCTGCAGTACTATCCTCAGGCGAGGATCATCAATACAGGGTTAACTGTAACTTTTTAAATTGAAAGCAATGAAAAAAATAAAGTACCATATTTTGCTAATGATAGGTGCAGGTGCGATGATCGCGGGATGCAGTAAAAGTTTCCTGAATACGCAGCCATTGGATAAAGCACCCGCGTCATCCGTCTGGTCCGACCCTTCTTTGTCGGAATCCTTTGTGACGGATATTTACAATGCCATACGAGATGGACTGCTGAACCAGGAAAGCATGGATTGTATCACTGATAATTGCCTGTATAATTTCGGAAGAATGGATATAATGGAGGCTAATATAGGCCCCAATAACACCGGGTGGGTGAACAATACCTACGAATGGGGAGAAATGTATGCACGGATCAGGGCTGCCAATATCGCATTGGAAAACCTGTCTGTTGCGACATTCGATCCGGTGATAAGGGACAGGCTGAAAGGTGAATCCTATTTCATGCGTGCCTATTGCTACAATCAGATGTTGCGCTACTATGGCGCTGTCCCCATTATTAAGTCATCGTATACATTGAACAGTAAAGACTTCACCATTGCCAGGAATACGTATGAGGAATGCGTCAACTTCATCGTCGGTGATCTGGATTCCGCTTCTTTACTTTTAAAGGCCTATGTGACGACATCGGGTAAAGCCATTGCATTGGGCAGGGCCACCAGCGATGCCGCACTTGCTTTGAAGTCCCGGGTATTGCTATATGCGGCCAGCGATCTGCATGACATCCCAACTGCAAAAGCCAAATCCGCACTTATCGCCGGTTTTCAACATCCTGAATTATTGGGCTATGTATCCGGCGACCGCACCGCCCGGTGGAAGGCAGCCCAGGATGCCGCACTGGCGGTCATGAACCTGGGAAAGTATGGGTATCAGCTCGATTTGACTGCCCCTCTATCAAAGGCCGATGCGATCACCAGTTATACCAATGTGTACCTTTCCAGGAACGGTGGCGAAAAGGAAGCGATCTTTTCGAAATATTATGTCAATGCCTCCCCCGATGACTGGGGCGCCTGGTATCCCCGTAATAATTGTACCAACGGATACCATGGCTGGACATCCACGGAGCCTACGCAAAACCTGGTGGATAGTTATGAATACATGGACAGTGTATCGACACCCGGAACGCCAAAAGCTATTCCCTTCAGCTGGGATTCGACTTACATGGCGGCTACCCCTTACGTCAACAGGGACCCGAGATTTTATGCGTCTATCATGTATGACGGGTCCCCCTGGAAGCCCCGGACTACGGATGGGGCTGCTATCGACCCCTATAATGAGATCCAGTTCGGCACTTACCAGACCGGCAGCTCCTCCAGCCCTGTGACCTATTTCGGGCTGGATACCAGGAACAGCGCCCTGGAGAACTGGAACGGGACCCGTACAGGCTACGCCATCAAAAAGTTCATGGACCCTGACCCGTCTATCGTAGATATGAACCAAAAACAGCAGGTCCCATCGCCCCAGATACGGTTCACGGAAGTGATCTTCAATTATATAGAGACCTGTCTCGCCCTGGGAGATGAGACTACGGCGAAAAGCTGGCTCAACAAGATCCGTTTCCGGGCAGGCATGCCGGCAATTCCGGATACTTCAACTGGCGCGGCGCTCGTAGCACACTACCAGCATGAACGTAACATAGAAATGTTATGCGAAGAACAGCGCTTTTACGATGCCCGCCGGTGGATGATCGCCCCGGGAGTATTGGGGCAAAAAGTACGGGTCATGATAATTACCGGCACTTTAAAACCAGGGAAAACAGTCACGACATACAGGTACAGCACGGATAACTACAACTATTCCTATGTAGTGCAGAACATAGAAGCAGGCGTAGAGAACCGTTCATGGGATGATAAGCTGTATTTTCCGCCGATCAAGCTGGATGAGATGAATAAAAACAACAAGCTGATCCAGAATCCCGGCTACTAAAAAATATTTTCTCACCTGTAAAGAACTATGCCGGTCTTATCCACTGGCATAGTTCTTATTATTAAACCGCCTATGCATATTCAACAGCTAAATATTTACAATTGAATACTAAACTGCTTGCAGGCTCGCTCATAGCCATCATATCCTTCGCCGCATGCCATTCCCCTTTTCAACATGAACCGGGGAAAAGCTCCTCTCCGCTCTTTACGCTCCTGCCGGCGGAACAAACCCATATCGACTTCTCCAACACGCTGACCGAAGGCCTCAACGCCAATGTAATGACCTATGAATATCTGTACAATGGCGGTGGCGTCGCAATAGCCGACGTGAATGGAGACGGATTGCAGGATATTTATTTCACAGGCAATATGACCGACAACAAGCTCTACCTCAATAAAGGGAAAATGCAGTTTGAGGATATTACGAGCGCTGCAGGAGTAGCTGGAAGACCGGGACCATGGAAAACAGGTGTGACGATGGTGGATATCAATGGGGACGGCAAACAGGATATGTATGTATGCTATTCCGGAAAAATGCCCGGTCCGAGAAGGATGAATCAATTATTTATCAACGAAGGCAATGACGCTGCGGGAATCCCCCATTTCACCGAGCAGGCCCAGCAATATGGCCTGGCCGATTCCGCCTATAGTACCCAGGCCGTTTTTTTCGATTTTGACAGGGACGGGGACCTGGATATGTTCCTGTTGGATCATTCTCCCAAATTATTGCCGATCCTGGATGAAACAGCAACCGCTGAAATACTCAAAAGAAGCAACCCATCCTGCGGTGTCCGCTTATACAGGAATGATAATGGTCATTTTCAGGATATCACCGGGCAGTCCGGCTTGAGCAGTTCTGAATTGACCTATGGCCTGGGGGCAGGTATAGCGGATCTCAACGGAGACGGGTGGCCCGATATTTACATTTCAAATGATTACGGCGTGCCGGATTACCTTTATATCAATAACAGGAACGGCACCTTCACCGACGTGATCCAGTCGACCCTGGGGCATACATCCAATTTTTCCATGGGCAATGATGTTGCAGACATCAATAATGACGCCCTGCCCGATATCATTACACTGGACATGTTGCCGGAAGACAATCGCCGGCAAAAGCTGCTGTTCGCCCCCGACAATTATGAAAAGTTCGAGTTAAGCCTCCGGTCGGGTTTTTATTATGCCTACATGCGCAATATGATGCATGTCAATAATGGCAACGGGACATTCAGCGAGATCGGGCAGTTAGCGGGAATATCCAATACCGATTGGAGCTGGGCCCCCCTGTTTGCAGATTATGATAATGATGGCTGGAAGGATCTTTTTATCACCAACGGGTACCTGCGGGATTATACCAACATGGATTTTCTAAAATACATGGGAGACTTCCTAAGGGACAGGAAAGTAATGCGAAAAGATCTGTTTGAACTGGTGCAGCAGATACCATCGTCGAAAGTGAAGAGCTACATGTTCCGTAATAACGGGGACCTGACGTTCTCCAATACCGGAGCTGACTGGGGATTTACCACAACTTCCAACAGCAATGGAGCCGCCTACGCGGACCTGGACAATGACGGCGACCTGGACCTGGTAGTCAACAATATCAACCTGCCTGCTTTCATTTATGAGAACGAAGCGGATAAGTTACTCCACCACCACTTTCTGCAGCTCAGGCTGGAAGGAAGCAGCGGGAATACGATGGGCATCGGGGCCAAAGTGACGATCTTCAATAAGGGCAAACAACAATATATTGAGCAAATGCCCACAAGAGGCTTCCAATCCAGCGTATCTCCCATAGTACATTTCGGCTTAGGACAGGATACGACCGTCGATTCAGTACGGATAGTCTGGCAAAGCGGCAAACAACAAATACTCACACACGTCCAGGGAGACCGGCAACTGGTAGTCCAGGAGAAAACCGCAATAACCCCGTATCAGGCAT
>Ga0207671_10003336_pt1 | contig 16127 bp, 12 predicted proteins | sample KBSC24metaG_FD_184352 | JGI IMG/M metagenome (GOLD analysis project Ga0207671, IMG submission 184352) | Corn rhizosphere microbial communities from Kellogg Biological Station, Michigan, USA - KBS C2-4 metaG (SPAdes) (version 2) | ecosystem: Host-associated > Plants > Roots > Rhizosphere > Soil... | reverse complement strand
AACCTCGTCGGGTATGAAGGCGAAGTGGCAATCCGAGAAAGAGGCCATCGAGCACATACGAACCGGCAAGGCCGAACTCGAGCAACTAAAGCTGCAACTGGATCAAGCGCGGAACGCCGGCGATCTGGCACGCGCGTCTGAGATTCAGTACGGGAAGATTCCGGAACTCGAAGGCAAGCTCAAGAGCCAGCAGGACAAGCTGGCCGCTTTTCAGCAGGATGGCGTGATGCTGAAAGAAGAGGTTGACGAAGAGGACGTCGCCGTAATTGTCGCGAAGTGGACGGGCATCCCCGTTTCGAAGATGCTCGAAGGCGAGATGCAGAAACTCGTGACGATGGAGGGCCGACTGGGCCAGCGTGTTATCGGTCAGGAAGAGGCCCTGGCTGCTGTCGCGAATGCTGTTCGGCGTGCGCGTGCAGGGTTACAGGATCCGAATCGTCCCGTCGGTTCTTTTATCTTTCTTGGACCAACGGGTGTGGGTAAGACTGAAACCGCCCGCGCGCTTGCGGAGTTTTTGTTTGACGACGAGCGAGCGATGGTCCGGCTCGACATGTCTGAGTACATGGAGAAGCACGCTGTCGCACGCATGATCGGAGCGCCTCCGGGATACGTCGGCTATGACGAGGGTGGGCAACTCACCGAAGCAGTTCGTCGCAGACCGTATTCAGTGATTCTCTTCGATGAGATTGAAAAGGCGCACCCGGATGTTTTCAACGTGCTGCTTCAGATTCTCGACGACGGGCGGTTGACCGATTCGAAAGGTCGGACGGTCGATTTCAAAAACACCGTTCTGATCATGACGTCGAATCTCGGATCGCGTGAGATTCAGGCTGCTGAAGGCGATGAGAAGCAGGTGCGCGAAGCCGTGCTGCAAGAGTTGCGGTTGAACTTCAAACCGGAGTTTCTTAACCGTGTCGACGACATCGTGATCTTCCACCAGCTCTCACGCGAGCAGATTGGCAAGATTATCGACGTGCAACTGGAGCGCTTGACTGCGATGTTGAACGAGCGAAACGTAACGCTCGTGCTCGATCCTTCGGCGAAAGAATTGCTGATGCGTGAAGGCTACGATCCGAGTTATGGCGCGCGTCCGCTGAAGCGAGCGATACAGTCGCTGATTCAGAATCCGCTCGCGGTCAAACTCCTGCAAGGTGAAATCCTGCCGGGTCAAACCGTAAGACTTTCGGCGAGCGGCGACACGATGGAGTTTAAGACGGACACGGCGTTTGCAACTGCGTAAGGTAATTTGGAGAATCGATGATGTCACAACAGTGGAACCCCTTGCAGGATCTGATGGTCCTGCAGGATCGGATGAACAGACTTTTCGAAGATGCGACGCAACGACGCGCGCACGCTGAAGCCAGCGCGGGAGGCGACTTTGAGCGCGCTGATTGGACGCCGGCAGCGGACATCTACGAAACTGATTCCAGCTATTTGATCGCGATTGACTTGCCCGGCATTAATCGTGACGCGCTTGAAATCGACGTCGACGACGATAGTCGTTTGCTCATCAGGGGCACGCGCGCCATTCAGGAGTCAAGGCAGCATCGTTCTGAGAGACCACGCGGTAAGTTTCTGAGAACGTTCAGCGTACCCGCATCGGTCGAGCAGAGTGAGATCGGTGCAGAGTACAAAGATGGTGTGTTGCAGATCCGTCTGCCGAAGCGCGGTGAGCAAAAGTCGAAGAAGATTGATATTAAGGTTTCGTGAGATGTGAGGTTAGCCTCACAGGATTTGGCAGGATTTATGAGGAACGAGGACGAGTTGATGGACAGGGATGTGGATAGCGGAGTGCGCGTGACGGATCGTCGTCGCATCTATCTCGATAACGAGGGTGCTGAACACGTCAACGAACAGGCCGAGCAGCCGAACCTGAAACCGAAATACGTCGAAGAACTCGAGTCGCGTACGAAGGCTGCTGAAAAACAGGTGCAGGACGTTCAGGCGCGCTTCGAGCAATTGCGACAGCAACTACAGCGTGAGACTGACGAAACCCGGCAGCGTTTGAATCGCGCGGCGGACGAGCGTGCCGCTGCCGACAAGTCCAGGTTTATAGCAGCATTGCTTCCGGCGCTGGACGACTTGGACCGTGCGATCGAAGCTGTTTCCGGAAACGCGTCGCGCGAAGCGATGATTGAAGGTATTCGGCGCATCGCGAGTAGCTTTCAAACGGCGTTGAGCAGTGCGGGTGTCGAACCGATCGTGACTGTTGGTGAAGAGTTTAATCCGGAGTTACATGAAGCCGTCGACACGGAAGAGACGACGGACGACATGGACGGAAGAGTGATTGAAGAATATAGTCGCGGTTTTCGCATGGGAGATCGGCTGCTGCGTCCCGCGCGCGTCAAAGTTGGGCGTGCAGGGCGCAAATTACACAAAGAATCCGCCTGAAGGAGAAACTAAGTGCCGGCAAAAGAATTGAAGTTTAGAGAAGAAGCGCGCAGTGCGATGCTTCAAGGTGTTGACACACTCGCGAATGCAGTGCGCGTAACGTTAGGACCAAGGGGTCGTAACGTTGTTCTGGGTAAGAGATTCGGCTCGCCGGTGATCACCAAGGATGGTGTCACTGTCGCCAAAGAGATCGAACTCAAGAACAAGTATCAAAACATGGGCGCGCAGATGGTCCGCGAAGTGGCCGTCAAGACAAACGACAAGGCGGGTGACGGCACAACCACCGCAACAGTTCTCGCGCAGGCAATCTTTCGTGAAGGTGTTAAGAACGTCACGGCAGGCGCGAATCCAATGTCGCTACAGCGCGGGATTCAGTTGGCCACGGAACAAGTCGTTGCCGAACTGGAGCGCATGTCGAAAAAGATCAAAGGCAAGGAAGAGCTGACCAACGTGGCCACTGTCTCGGCCAACAACGATCGTCACATCGGCGAGCTGATCTCGGAAGCGATGGACAAGGTCGGCAAGGACGGCGTCGTAACGGTTGAAGAATCGAAGACACTGCAAACCGAGCTCGACATCGTCGAGGGAATGCAGTTCGACCGCGGTTACTCGTCACCTTATTTCATTACGAATTCCGATCGCATGGAAGCGATTCTCGACGAGCCATATATTTTGCTTTACGAGAAGAAGATCTCCGCGATGCGCGATCTGCTGCCGCTTTTGGAACAAACAGCCGGTCTTGGACGCGCGTTGCTGCTCATCGCCGAAGACATCGAAGGCGACGCGCTCGCGACGCTCGTCGTGAATCGGCTACGCGGAACGATCAAAGTTTGCGCAGTGAAAGCACCTGCGTTCGGCGATCGCCGCAAAGCGATTCTCGAAGATCTCGCGGTGCTGACTGGTGGAAAAGTTATAACCGAGGATCTCGGCATCAAACTCGAGAACGTAACACTCGAGGATCTTGGAACCGCGAAACGCGTCATCGTCGATAAGGAACACACGACCATCGTCGAAGGCGGCGGCGACAGCAAAGCGATCCAGGGACGTGTCGCGACCATCCGCCGGCAGATCGAAGAGTCGACCTCTGATTACGATCGCGAGAAACTCCAGGAGCGACTCGCAAAGCTCGCCGGCGGTGTCGCAGTGGTGAGAGTGGGTGCACCGACGGAAACGGCGATGAAGGAAATCAAGACGCGTGTGGAAGACGCATTGAATGCGACGAAGGCGGCTGCGCAGGAGGGAATCGTTGTCGGAGGGGGAGTAGCGCTCGTACGCGCGGGAAGAGTTCTCGAAAACCACGATCACGACGACCCGGATGTCCGCACGGGCATTCAAATCGTTCGCCGCGCGTTGCAGGAACCGCTGCGTCGTATTGCGGAGAATGCGGGGATGGATGGCGGTGTGGTGATGCGTGAAGTCGAACAATTCAAGGGCAACAAAGGGTTCAACGCGGTCAGTGGTAAGTTTGAAGATCTCGCCGCTGCGGGAATCATCGATCCAACGAAAGTTGTGCGCACTGCATTGCAGAACGCAGCGTCGATCTCAGGACTATTACTGACGACGGACGCCGCAATAACTGACGTACCGGAGAAGAAGAAGGCTGGACCGCCGATGCCCGGAGGAGATGATTACGATTACTAGCATTGCTGCGACCGTACTTGGACGAGTCAGTACCGAAACGCGGTAGCGTCGGGTCGGTGCGCACTACGAATCTTGGATATTGGTCACCACGGCAACCCGACGCTACCGCGTTTCGGTACTGACCTCGTCCAACAGTGATTCTGATTTTGGAAATCCACTAGGGCACAAATACCACGACATAGTTGTGGTAAATCATTTTGACCTTGGGTTTCTTTACGGCAGCAAATTTGCAGGAAATCGCCCGGCGGAAAGTTATTGCATTGAAACGCAACGGCGCTTATGCTGAGAATCATCCAAGTGCCGCAGCTTGGACCCGAGGCGAGCTGTTTGAAAGTTGAGTGAACTGTCACATCAAATGATCGTTTGGGTGTGTGACGGTCGTAAAAAGATATGGTTGATTTAGGTTCATACAAAGACAAATTTGGCGACAGCGGCCAGCGTATTCTGGAGCATGCGCTGAACGAATCGCGCCGGCGAGACCAAAATTTCGTCTCGGTCGAACATATTCTGCAGGCTTTGACTGTCGAGGAGCCTGACATGTTCAACTCTGCCATGCGGGAGTTATCGCTTGACCCGATCGTGGTCAAGATGGCGATTGAAAAACGCCTTACCAGCAGCCGCCAGCAGCACGTCGGCAAGGGATTTCGAATCGGGCCCGACACCACAGACCTCTTCAAACGCGCAATGGAGCGCGCGCGAACCCAGGGTCGCAAAACGATTGAAGCTACAGACATTTTTGAAGCACTGAGCAGTCACGACGGGCTGTTCGTCGACGTCTTAAGAACAATGGGGGCAAACCCGGAGGCGGTCCAGGAAAACGTGCGAGCACAGGTGCAAAAACGCGAACAGGAAGAAGAACAAAACAGAAAGAAATTTGAGCTTCCGCCTTACCTGAAGCACTTCGGAGTTTCGCTGAACCGGCTGGCTCGCCAGGACAAGATCCCGCCCACCATCGGACGCGAACAAGAAATCCAACAAATTATTGAGATCCTTTGCCACAGAGAGCGGGCAAATTCACCTATGCTGGTTGGTGAACCCGGAGTGGGGAAAACTGCCGTCATCGAGGGACTCGCACGGCTGATCGAGTTGGAACCGGAAAAAGTCCCGGCGCGTTTGCGTGCATCGCACATCGTTCAGTTACAGATGGGCGGCATCGTGGCAGGAACAATGCTGCGAGGCATGTTCGAGGAACGAATCAAGGGCATCATCGACGAAGTTAAAGAACGCGATAATCTGATCCTGTTCATCGACGAAGCGCACACCATCATCGGTGCAGGCGCCGCGCTCGGCACTTCGTCCGACGCAGCGAACATGTTTAAGTCGGCACTCGCACGCGGCGAGATGCGCATCATCGGTGCGACGACCCTTTCCGAGTACAAGGAATACATCGCGGACGACGAAGCGCTCGCGCGACGTTTCCGCATGGTGAAAGTAGTCGAACCATCGATTAACGAAACCCGGGAGATCCTGCTCGGTCTGCGACCGCGCCTGGAGCGAAATTACTCCGTCAAGATTTCCGACGATGCGATCAACACGGCTTTGGAGATGGCTCCGAAGTACATCCGCAATCTGCATCTGCCTGACAAGGCCATCGGCTGGCTCGATACCGCGGCAGTGAAGGTTGAGATCAACGAACCGAACGGCATGATCGTGAAACCGGAGCACGTCATCGAGGTGATCTCGCAGGAGTCGCGTATTCCGCGCGACATGATCTTCCGCGACACGAGCGATCGTTTCGCGATGACGGAAGCGATGTTGGGCCGTCGCGTCATTGGTCAGAAGGAAGCGATCAAGGCCGTCGCGCAACGCTTGCGACTGAATAAAGGTCCACTGAAAGAGTCGCATTACAAACCCGATGGCGTGCTGCTGTTTCTTGGTCCAACGGGTGTTGGTAAGACTGAGCTGGCCAAGGCTGTTGCCGAGTTCATGTTTGGTGACGAAGAGAAGATGGTTCGCATCGACATGTCGGAATACAGCGATGGCACAGTCAGCATCGAGAAGCTTATCGGTATGCCGCGCGGAATAGTTGGTTCAGAACGAGGCGGAATCCTGACTGAGCAACTGCGCGAGAATCCTTACACGGTGCTTCTGCTGGACGAGGTCGAGAAGGCGTCGCCTTACTTGATGAACCTCTTCCTTCAGGCTTTCGACGAAGGCTGGTTGACGGATGGACGCGGCAAGAAGGTTTACTTGTCAGACGCGATCATCATCATGACTTCCAACCTTGGTTCTGAGAACTTCAAGAAGTATGAAAAGCCTTTGGGATTCGGTACCAAGACTGCGGCGGACTTCCGTGCAGTCAAGAATGAAGTGATGAAGGCTTCGGAGCAACGCTTCTCGCCGGAGTTTCGTAACCGCATCGACGAGATCGTCGTCTTCTCTCCGCTGACGATGGACGAAGTGCGGCAGATCGCGAGACTCTACCTCGAGAAACTCCGCAGGCAGATGGAGCGACAAGGAAAGATAGTCGACGTCACCGAAGCGGCAGTTAACCTGCTTACAGAAAAGGGTTACAACCCGGCTTACGGCGCGCGCTTCCTGAAGCGACATATCGATGAGAAAGTGAAGCTGCCGATCACCGGCTTGTGGAAGACGGCGTCGAGTTTCAAGGTCGACGTTGAAAACGGTGAAGTGGTGGTGAAGCCTAACGGCGGCTCCAAGCCTGAGTTCAACTAAGACAGGATTTGCAGGATTTTCAACAAGATGATCCTGTAAATCCTGCAAAAAATCCTGTAATCCTGTTAAATGATCCTCCTTCTAGTAATATCTCTGCTCTTTTCACAAACACCGTCGTCTTCGGTTGATGAAAAATCTCAACAGATCATCGATCGCGCCGTTGAGTCGCTCGGCGGTCAGAAATACCTGAGCATCCAGACGGTAACCGGCAAAGGTTTCTATACCACCTATCGCGAGAACCTATCGCAGATTCCCGCGCGCTTTATCGATTACATTGAATATCCGAATCGCGAACGTACGGAGTTCGTGGGCGCCGGTATTCGCACCATCCAAACAAACGACGGCAACACTGGTTGGTTTTTCGACGGCGCGGTGAAGAAGATCTCGGATCAAACTCCCGAGCAGGTCGACAGCTTCAAGCAGCAGTTGAAAATCAGTGTCGAATATCTGCTGCGTGGGTGGTGGAAAAAAGAAGGCGGTAAGATTACTTACGTAGGCCGAAGAGAAGCAGGTCTGGCCAAACGAAACGAGACCATCCGCGTGACTTATCCGGACGGTTTCTGGATCGAATATGAGTTTGCGGCGAAGGATGGACTGCCGGCGAAGATCATTTACAAACACACGCGGAAAAATCCTGACACTGGCGACGAGGTTGAAACCACCGAGGAAGATCGCCTAATGACATTCATCACGGTCGAGGGCGTCACTACACCCTGGATCATCGATCGCTACATCGACGGCAAACAATTCCACCGGATCAACTACCAGTCAGTGCAGTACAACCAAAAGTTCCCGGATAACCTGTTTGCCAAACCCGTCGATGTCAAGAGTATAAAATGAGCCCCCAGATTGTATCCGCGTGATCGTGGCTTACATCGCCAACCCGCCATCTACCTGAATAACCTGTCCAGTGATGTAGCGAGCGTCGTCGGATAAAAGAAACGCCGCGATCCGCGCGACCTCGTCGGGTTCAGCAAAGCGGCCCAGAGGAATCTGTTCGCGTATCTTTGCCTGATACTTTTCATCCAACTTCCCTGCCATGTCCGTCGCCACCATGCCGAGCGCCAGTGCGTTCACGGTCACCTTCCGGCTCGCGACTTCTTTCGCGAGTGCTTTGGTGAGCCCAACCATTCCCGCCTTCGACGCCGAATAGTTTGACTGACCAGGCATACCGACCTCGCCGCTGATCGAAGAGATGTTGATGATCGAACCGCCGCTCTCCTGACGCAACATCGTGCGCAGTGCGGCTTTCGCGAAATTCCATGCGCCTTTGAGATTCGTGTTCAGCACTTCATCCCAGTCGTCTTCTTTCATGCGCAGGATGAGATTGTCGCGCGTGACGCCGGCGTTGTTGATGAGAAAGTCGATGCGGCCAAACGCGTCCTTGACTTGTTTGACCATCTCCGCGGCGGCTTCTGTGTTCGCCACATCGCATTGCACAGACAGCGCACGCACTCCCAACGCTTCGAGTTCCGACTTCAAACTCTCAGCAGCTTCTGCACTCTTCGCGTAATTGAAAGCGACGTCGGCGCCGCGTCGCGCGAGCTCGAGCACGATCGCCCGCCCGATGCCGCGTGTGCCACCGGTGACGATGGCCACGCGGCCGGAAAATTGTTTGTGATCAGACATGGATGTCTAAATAACACATCCATGTCGCAGCCACAAAGAGGCGTTAGTTGTTGCACCAGTCGCCCGTCTGTTGCAGGCAGCGGAAGTTGTTGCCGAGTGCGGGGAAGACGGGCGTGCCGTCGTTTCGTTTGACGTCGCGGATGAAAGCGTCAGGCCGGATGAAGCCGTTGCGCGGATCCTCGGGGAGCGGGCAAATAACCCAGCGGAAAACCGGGTCGTCAACGGGACGTGTGCGCAGTTCAATCAGTCCCTTTGCCGCGAGGTTGTCGATCTGCGATGGACTGGTCAGGATAGCCGTACCGTCGAGGTCACGTCCGTTGGTCGCAGCGATCGGATCGAGTTCTTTGCGTCCTGCGGATGTGAAAGCCCTGGGCGTGTAGACGACCCATACTGCGACCCACATACCGAGCGGATCATTGGAGAAGTAGCCGTCGCGTGTGTCGAACACATTGTCTTGCCGTTTGTTCGGAAGAAACGGATCGAGGATCGAACCGTTTGACGCTTTCGGAAAAATGAAAACTCGAAAACTCTCAGCGGTATCAAATGCGGTTTGACCGCGGGTGGTTAGTTGGCCCGCTGCATTGCGCTCGAAGCTGGTGGAGTTGAGCACGCCGAAGATGTTCGCGTAAGTCAAACCGCTCGAGCCGGTCGTGCCGGGGGTCGTTTCAATTGTGCGCACGTTCGCGCGGTTCGGATCGGTATTGCTGTTGTCGATGACAAAATCGCCGGCGCGGGCTGCAGTGCCGACACGCAGCACAATGTTCTCAGGCACGATGCCGTGCGCGCGGTAGGCGGCATCGCTGAAATCGAAGGGCGAGGTGCCGAGGCTGCTGCCTCCACTCGCGTTAACACTCGTACCAAAATTAAGACCAGCCGCCGTCGTCAGCGCCAGTGCGAAGACGGTGAGCCAGAGCGTCCACTTTAAGGTGTTCCTATTCATGATCGGTTCTCCTTGGGTGATGTCGTCGGAATGAACGCGATATTGAAGGAAGAGTGGCTGCGCGTATGTCAGCGGGGCGACAGGATTGTCAGCCCGCTGACAAAAGGGTGAAAAAAGTCTGCGCGCCGATCACGAGCAACACGCCTGCGTACGTCTGAAGCTGTTTGAGACACTTCACCCGAATCCAACCACGACCCAGCTCGATGATGCCGCGACGCTCGAGGTCGTTGAGCACGGTGGTTGTTGTTTGGCGCGCAGCTCCGATGAGACTCGCTACGTCGTGGTGTGTAAGTGGAACGAGATAATCGCTGGCCGCGGTTTCGGATTCGACAACGCTCGTCGAGAGTTCATGCAACAGCTCGCACACGCGCGCCGAGACGGCCTTCGACGTGATGTCAGAGAGTTTCTTTTCCATTCGTCGCCGGCGATCGCCGACCAATCGAATGTAACTCAGCGCGAGTTTCGGTTGAGCCATGAGAAGATGAGTAAATTCTCGCGTGGAGAAAACCCACATCAACATGTCATCCAGCGCTTGCGCCATGTTGCTGCGCGGCGCTTCGTCGACGAGGGCGAACTCACCAAAGATTTCGCCTGGCTGGATGATGTCGATCGCAATCTCCTTCCCCGTTTCGGAGAGTACGGTGAGTTTCACCCGCCCTTGCCGCAGGATGTAGACGAACTCCGGGCGGTCGCCCGGCATGTAGATGAATTCGCCGCGCGCCTTGCGCACCCCACGCGCGCGCAAAGCGATATGGCTTAACTGTTCATGGTTGAGGCCGGAAAAAATTTGTACACGTCCCGTGTGGGACTTCCGGTCAATGTCTGCAAACTGTCGTTGATCCGCACCAGACACCGATCCGCGATCTGCGAATGGTGACGCGATAGAAGACGCTCCCACGTTCATGAATCTTCACTCCTGGTCTGTTTTAAAGACACTACTCGTATGCGAGTCTTCATCAGGGTTTTCATCAGGCGCCAGAGTCGGGTACGTGGCTTGGGAGGTGAGATTTTCAATGTGAAGCCTGGGAAAAAGTGCATCTTACACACGTGGAGCGCAGACAGCAAACGGGTCGACTCAGGGTGATGTTGAAGCAACATCATTCACTAGGCAATCAGCAAAAATCGCTTCGTGTGACGATTCATAAATCCTCCTAAATAAAAGTTTTCCAAGATCGTTGTATTTGAGCTGCGTGGGTGTTGGCAGGCGATCGAGTCGCATCAACTCTTCGATCGCAGCCATCTCGCGGTCGCGGTTCATGCCGGCGACTGCAAGCACGCGATCGTTTTTCACGTAGAAAGCCAAAAACTCGTGGGACGAGATCTCACCGTGGTAAATGATCTCGTCCCAGGATGCAGCATGACCGACGTAGAGGAGCCCAGCGTCGAACTGTCGCGTCCAGAAGAACGGGACGCCGTCGAACGCTGTCTCATGTCCGACCATGTTGCGTGCCGCTGCTCGTCCCTGCTGCAACGCAGTGCGCCAGTGCTCGATGCGCACGCGCTCGCCGGTATGTGGATCGGGGAAGCTCGCGATGTCGCCCGCGGCATAAAGACCATCAGTTGCACGCAGGTGTGCGTCGACAACGACGCCGCCGGCGTGGTCCAACTCGACACCTTCCAGGAAATGTGTCACGGGTCTGACACCCGCGCCGACGACAACCATGTCCGTCTTGATCACCTCGCCGTTGTCGAGCACAACTGCCTCGATGTTGTGACTGCCCTCGAAGCGGTAGACCATCGAGCCGAGCTTGAAGTGAACTCCGTGGCTCTCGTGGAGACGCCGGAACAGCGCACCAACTTCCGCACCCAGCGTAGTCTCGAAAGGCTCCTTCGATGGCGCAACGACTGTTACCTCGAGTCCGCGCTCGCGCAGGCTGTACGCCGCTTCCATCCCGATGAAGCTCGAGCCAATGACGACAGCGCGGCGCGAGCGCCTGGCTGTCTCGATCATTGAATCGGCGTCGGCAAAACTGCGCAGCACACACACGTTCTTCAGATCTGAACCGGGGATGTTGAGACGCAAAGGCGCGCCGCCCGTCGCGACGAGCAGTGCGTCGTATTCCATCGTCTCTCCGCCCTCGAAAGTTATCGTCTTCGTGGGCGCGTCAACACGCGTGACCTCTCTGTTGAGTAGAAGCTGGATATCGTGTTCGCTAAAGAACTCTGCGGGGCGAAGCGGCATCCACTCCGGTTCCGCATGGCCGTGCAAATAATCTTTACTGAGGTTGGGCCGATCGTAGGGCGCGCGATCTTCGCGTGTGATCATCACGACGTTCCCTCCAAAACCTTCTTCACGCAGCGTCTGCGCTGCTGCGTAACCGGCTGCGCCCGCGCCGATGATTACGAACTGGCGTGAATCGGCAAGCGCGTCGTGCACTGACATCGGCGCAGTGCGTCGATCCGGTGTCGCGTTAGGCATGAGGGGCACGGTGACTATCACGTGTTCACCCTCGACGCGTGTGTCGTAAGAAACGAGCCCGTCGAGCGCAGGCGGCTCTTCCAGATCTCCACTGACGACATTGAAGACGGCGTGATGCCACGGGCACACGAGCCGCGTACCGCAGAGCGCGCCCTCGACGAGCGGTGCGCCGTAGTGAGGACACGTCGGACTGACTGCATGAAACTGGTCGCGGACGCGCGCCAGTAAGATCCGTGTCTCATCGACCGAGAACTCTTTCATCTCCCCGTCCCGGAGGTCGGAGGTATTCGCCAGGTGAACATCTTTACAGCCCATCTTCTTTGTCAGGCCACGCTGCACAGGTGGCCCATCTTCTCCTTCTTGGTATTGAGATAACCGGCGAAGAAATCGTGCGGCTCAACTTTGAGCCGCACGCGCTCGACGACATTGAGGCCGGCTTGCCGGAGCGCGCGAATCTTCGCCGGATTGTCAGACATCACGCGCACCGAGCGAAGGCCGAGTTCAAGCAGGATTTCGGCGCATTGCTCGTAACACCGCATGTCTGCTTCGAAGCCAAGCCGCTCGTTGGCCTCGATGGTATCGGCGCCTTCGTCCTGTAAGGCGTAGGCGCGAATCTTGTTGATGATGCCGATGCCGCGACCCTCTTGCTGCTGGTAGACGATGACGCCGTGTCCTTCCTGCTCGATGAGTTTCATAGCCGCATCGAGTTGCCGTCCGCAGTCGCACTTGATCGATCCGAACACGTCGCCTGTCATGCATTGCGAATGGATTCGCACAAGGTTCGGCTCGTCGGCGCGCAATTCGCCTTTGACGAGCACGACAAACTCTTCCGTCGAGACAAGCGATCGGAAACCGATGATGCGGAATTCGCCCGTCTCCGTCGGAAGCCGCGCTGCGGCAACGCGCTCGACTGTCTTCGAAGCGATCTTGTTATTGAACTGAACCAGCCTCAGTGCCATTTCATTTCTCCCGGTTCGCAAAGGCCACGCGACGCAGCAATTATGTGGAGAGAGGACCGACCGTTCTGTCAGCTGGATGCCTGCGATGTCATCCGGCTGACAGAACGGTGAAAACAGTTGCGCTACAGCGACTTCAGATACTCGACAAGGTCAGTTTTCTGACGCTCGGTCAAGTTCGTGCCGAAGAAACTGTTGTAGTGCTCGACGACGTCACGCAACGTCGCGAAACGTCCATCGTGATAGAAGCCGCCCTTCTGGTGCGTCCAGAGTCCCTTGAGCGGCGCAGTTCTGTAACGCTCGTCGGGCGAACGCTTCGCCTGGAAATCGTCGATGCCGATCTCCGCTGGTGTGTGCATGTTCCAGCCCGGCTCGGTGTAGATCGGTGGCACATGGCAGGTCGCGCACTTCGCCACGTCTTTGAACACAGACTTACCGCGCGCGGCTGCGGCTTTGTCGAACGTTCCGGCCGGCGGCGTGGGTGCGGCCAGCGCGAGTTGATAGAACTGAAGAGCCGGAAGTTTTGCCGTGATCAAATCCGGATCGCTGCGCACGTTGCCGAAGCCTGCACGCGCGGCGATTGGGAATTTCACAGGGTCGTTCAGACGCGGATCGTAGAACGTCCCTTGTCCGTGCATCTCGAGATTCGCAACGAACGCGTTCCAGTGCGTTACCGAACCCCAGCCCGTCCACGTGTGAAGGTTGACACCTGCGAGTCCGAACGCTGGCGGAAGTAGCGTCGCCGCTGATTTACCGTCTGGCCGGAAAGCCTTACCGTCGAGGAACAACTCAGCATCGAACTTTCCCGGTCCCCAACTCTGTAAAACCGTTCGCACAGTCGCCTCGTCGACGCTGAGCAGGTCCGCGACCGGCTTCAGGTTCGGACTCAACGATGCGATCACGCCGACGTTGAGATCTCGATTGGCCCAACCATCCAGACGCTTGCCGATGCCGGGCGCGAATGAGTTGTCGACCGTCGAGTGGCAAAGAGCACAAGTGATACCGACAGATTGGAGACTCCCGTCGTCTCTGAAATTTCCGTTGACGCCGACCACGGCTTTTAGTTTGAGTAGCGCGAGTGTGGTGGCGGGATCGTCGAGATTAACAAGGCCCTGCTTCAACTGATCGACAAGCGATTGCGGCAGCGCTTCCGAGTCGACTTTCAACCCGACGGCAAGCGCCGTCTTCGGGCTGACGCCGGGTCCGACACCGCCGAGGTTCGCACCGGCAATTGCGCGATGGAGCTGTAGCGCATCGCTCCAGAATGCTTCGTCGCCGAAGGTGTCGAAGCGGAAGGTCTCCTTTCCTTCCTTGAGCATCTGCTGGGCATTCGCGTTCGTGGTGTCCTCTGTTTGGGGATTGCCCCCCTTGCCGCGATTCTGTGCGTCGCCGCTTCGATAAAGAAAGACCACCATTGTGGCGACTGCCAAAAGTACAAAGACAATCTTCACGAGTCTGCGCTCTGCTGCGTTTGTCATGACGTCCTCCCTCGACACGTTCTATCGGTCGTATTCCTGACTCAGCCGCGCCAGCGCAAGTGCGCCGAGTGAGAGGCCGAAGTCGCGTAGTGCAACGTCGAAATAACCGGGAATCATGAGGAGGTTGGCGACGATCAGGAGCAGCCACGCTGAAACGACATAAGCGAAGATGCGCGGCTTAAATGCGACTCCGAGCCCGGCGACGATTTCGATCACGCCGACCGCGAGCATCAGCTCGTGGCCGTGTCCGCCAGTCATTTTGTTGACGAAGGCCGGGAGGTACTGATCCCAGTTCACGAGGAGGTGAAAAAACTTATCGAGTCCGGCGACGATCGGCGCCACCGTAAAGGCGGTGCGCAGAATCTGGAAAGCCTGGTAGCTCGGTTTCGCAGTGGTTATGCTTTCAGTGTTGACGGAAGTTATTCGATCTGAAGTACTTATTACGTGTGCCATCTTCGTTCTCCTGAATAAGATTGCTGCCCTGAGTGGCTGAGCATTCCTAAAATACTCAATTTCCATAATAAGTCAAGATGTTTTTATGTTTATTGTGTTTTCTCTTGAAAACGGCTAGAATTCAGTGTTTTGTGAGGTAAGTCGATGAATGTAGACAGAAGGTTTTTTGAAAGCACGCGCGGGCAGATCGTTACGATGCTTCGGGTGTCTCCCTGCACAGTCGAGGACCTGGCGGGAAAGCTTGACCTCACGGATAACGCCATCCGAGCACACCTTCTGACTCTCGAACGCGACGGGCTGGTTCGGCAGAGTGGTCTCCGGCGCGGACCTCGGAAACCACACTTTACCTATGCGCTGACGCCTGAAGCGGATGCCTTGTTTCCTAAGGCTTACGATGCGCTACTTAATCAATTAATCGCCGTCTTGAAGAATCGTTTGGAGCCGGCGGAAATCGAAGAGGTCCTTCGCGAAGTGGGACGTGCGATCGCGAGTGGCGCGCCGGAAGGAGAAGGGGCCGACCTGGAGAAGCGCATACACACTGCCGTGAGAGTGCTGGAAACGCTCGGAGGCGCGACCGAAATCGAGCACGACGACGACAAGATTGTGATTCGCGGTCATGGTTGTCCATTGGCTGCCGCTGTGTCTGTCCATCCGGAAGTCTGTCACCTCGCAGAGACACTCGTCGCCGAAATTGTTAAAGTGCCTGTCCAGGAACACTGCGATCGTTCAGGGACTCCGAAGTGTCGTTTCGAAATCGGCCACAAAGAGGCACAAAAGTAAGACACAAATTAACAGATGCTTGATCTCAATTACGTTAGAGAGAATATCGACAAAGTGCGTGAGGCGCTTCAGGCGCGGCGCGCGGATACCACAGCGCTTGATGATTTTAAACGCGCCGATGAAGAGCGGCGACGCGTCATCGCGGAATCGGATCAACTGAATGCACAGCGCAACGCGTCGAGTCGAGAGATTGGCGCGTTGATGAAGGAAGGCAAGAAGGACGAAGCAGAAGCGCGTCGCGCCGAAGTCGCTGGATTGAAAGACAGGATTGCAGATCTCGATCAGTTGCGCGCGCAGGCCGAGACGCGTATGCACGATCTGCTCACGACGCTTCCGAACGTTCCTCACGCGAGCGTTCCCATCGGTGATGATGAGTCTGCGAACGTAGAGGTTCGTCGCTGGGGGACGCCGCCTGGACTCACATTCGAACCAAAGGACCACGTCGACCTCGGCACCGCGCTCGGCATTCTCGATCTCGAACGTGCGACGAAGATCGCATCGGCGCGGTTCGCGATCCTCAACGGCGCTGGTGCACGTCTCGAACGTGCGCTGATCAACTTCATGCTCGACGTTCAAACACGCGAGCACGGTTATCGCGAAACGCTCCCGCCGTTCATCGTCAATCGCAATGCACTGTTTGGCACAGCGCAGTTGCCAAAGTTTGAAGCCGATCTTTTTAAGCTGGAAGACGAGCGGCAACTCTATTTGATCCCGACGGCGGAAGTGCCGGTAACCAACTACTATCGCGAGGAGATCCTCGACGC
>Ga0207671_10003335_pt1 | contig 16129 bp, 18 predicted proteins | sample KBSC24metaG_FD_184352 | JGI IMG/M metagenome (GOLD analysis project Ga0207671, IMG submission 184352) | Corn rhizosphere microbial communities from Kellogg Biological Station, Michigan, USA - KBS C2-4 metaG (SPAdes) (version 2) | ecosystem: Host-associated > Plants > Roots > Rhizosphere > Soil... | reverse complement strand
CTTTGCGCCATGTTAGGAAAATTAGCTGGATGGGACGATACCATTGTAGCCCTGGCGACGCCGCCGGGGATAGGCGCTATTGGGGTGATCCGGGTGAGCGGCCCCGATTGTTTTAGGATCGTTGGGAGGCTTTTCCATTCCAAAGACCTGGCGATTCAACCCTCTCATACCCTGCATGTAGGGGTTTTGAAAGAAGGACATGAGGTATTGGATGAGGTGGTGATCTCCCTGTATCGAGGCCCGCGTTCCTATACCGGCGAGGATGTAATAGAAGTATCTTGTCACGGCTCCCCGTATGTGTTGGAACGCGTGATGCAGGCTATTCTCCGTCAAGGGGCGCGGTTGGCCAGGGCAGGGGAGTTTACCCAGCGGGCTTTTTTAAAGGGGAAGCTGGACCTTACACAGGCCGAGGCTGTTGCTGATCTCATCGCCAGCAATACCGCAGCTTCGGCGCGGACTGCGCTGCATACAATCCGGGGTGGTTTTTCACGTGCGCTGTCGGAATTGCGGGAGCAGCTGTTGCAGTTTTCGGCGCTGATAGAATTGGAGCTGGATTTTGCGATGGAGGATGTGGAGTTTGCTGATCGCGGGAAGTTTTATGCGTTGATATCTTCGGCTGAGCATATGACCGGGGAGCTGCTGCGGTCATTCAGGCTGGGGAATGTGATACGAAACGGGGTTTCGGTAGCTATTGTAGGGAAGCCTAATGCCGGTAAATCCACCCTGTTGAATACGCTGCTGAACGAGAACAGGGCTATTGTGTCTGAGATTGCGGGTACTACCCGTGATACGATCGAGGAGACGTTGAATATTGATGGGATCTTGTTTAGGCTGATCGATACGGCGGGTATACGACATCATACGATGGATGTGATCGAATCCATCGGGGTGGGGAAGAGTCTGGAGAAGATGCAGCAGGCGGATATTGTGGTCTATCTCTTCGATGTGATGGATGGGGTGGAGGAGGTGATGGGGGCTGTGTCGACCGTTCATGGTGGTGTCGGCGGGTTAGGTTCTTTGGGGGTTGAGGCTGCTGTCGGGGGCCGAGAAACCAGTTCGGGTGGGAATGAAGCTGTTGTCGGACCAGCGGCTAGCCGTACAGGTACCTACGAGAGCGGCGGGGAAACCACTTCAGGTCCTGTCGAGACGGGCAGCAACCAAGGCGTTAATGGAGGTAGTCCAGCGGTAGGCGATGCTCGAGGTTCCGAGCAGATTCGAACTGGACAGGTGGCAAACGGGTCAGGTGAAAGCCTGCCGTATGATAGACGGGACGTGCCTGCAACTGTCAAGCGTTTCCTCTGGGTGGGAAATAAGGTGGATGCGATGACAGAGGATGCGGTGCGGCGGAAGTTTCCTTTATTGCCGGATGCGATCTTTATATCCGCCAAGGAGGGGCGGCAGGTGGATCTGTTGAAGCAGCGGCTGGTGGACCAGGTGCTGCAGGGGAATACTCAGACAGAGGGGACGATCGTGACGAATGCGAGGCATTATCATGCGCTGCAACAGGTCTCCGAGTCATTGCAGGCGATACGAAAGGGGTTGGATGACGGGCTGCCGGGGGATTTGTTAGCGTTGGATATCAGGCATTGTTTGCATTATCTGGGAGAGATCACGGGGGAGATAACGAGTGAGGATAGGCTGGATTATATATTTAGTAAGTTTTGCATTGGGAAGTAGCGTTATAGACTGAAAATCAGGTGTTTTCACTCCTTCTAGTTGTTGATTTTATCCTTTTATTTGCCTTTATTTATGCTTTTTGTGGTGGTAATCTGGTTGCTAGTTTTGAAAGTAGTGACCACGGTGGGCAGAATAGGGTGAATGTGGGCAGAGGAACACGGGCGCGGATAGGGATGACCCGCTTTTCCTACGTTTCCTCTGTTTCCGATGGTCTCCCACAAATCTATTGGAACTTCCGGTCATGCCGCACCGCTATTGCGTACTTCCTTTTCCTCCTCAGTCATATAGGAATCATATACGCACGTATCTGTGGGCAATGCTATTAAGGCAGACCGTACTTCCCTGACTGGCTCGAGCAGAGGGAATGTGACCATATAAGCTCGCCATTTTCCTGGCTTACTGCTGCCTTGAAGCCTATCATAGATTATTACTCCTGTTTTTGGATCATACTTTTCGACATAAATAGTCGGTTCCATATGCGACTCAAGACTGGCAGCGTCACGTTGCCCTTTTGCACGGCCTGCCGCACCACCCTGAGCACCATCCTGGCGGCTTATCCACCGATAAGTAAATCGACAATTTCCATTTGCGTCAAGCCCATACTTTAAGACGCCTCCCGTTCGTCTGGGATGCCGAACTTCATCATTACGTCTCGCGATCCGAAAGCCCGTGGGGAGGTGAGGGAATAATTTTGCCCGAACTTGCGGTTGCTCAATATGGTCAAATAATCCAAGTCCATCTGCGTTGGTAAGAATAGGGCCAGTTCTTGGCTCTCCTTCTTTGCTGCGACGTACACCTTTAAGATTTAGAGTACCTTCCGGTAAAGCTTCTTCAACTAATTTATCTATCATTTCAAAATATTGCTTTACTTTAATATCATCTAAATCTCGTGTTAACTTTACCATAGAAGTTGGCGCTCCCCGACGAAATCCACCAACTGCAACACTATGTCTACTTGTTTTATGTACATATCCCCCGCTCGTAGCAACATATGCGTCCACTATGCCGATATTTTGATCAGACAGAACGACCGTGGAACTCTTCCCGTAGCCACACGCCCGACCTAATAAACCCTGTAACAAAGCATTTAAGTCGCTTGCCTTTTGGCTAAAGTCCATAAAAAACCGTACATCGACAGGAAATGCATCTGCCATTCTTGCACGGCTCGTCACAAGGATTAAATATGGAAGATTTTTGAATCGCCGCTGGGCTATAATCCTTTTGATAGATGCGCCTGTGGCCCCACCCCCATAGTAGAGGAGGACTTCAATGCGATTGCTGCTTAAACCAAGTCTTCCGATGAATTCTGCGGTTCTGCCATTGTTATTGAATGCCCGGATGCAGAGACCAACCGGATTTTCCGATCCATTATACAAATCAAGAACATTGTAAATCGTCTGTCTCAACGAATTAATAACTTGTTCTTGATACTCCTGCTGATCACCAGTAAATCCAATTTTCCGTGCAAATCGATCAAATGCCGAGGAAGATGCATAATAATTTGCCATGGACACATTTGCCAAAAATGGAACAGTAATTTGTTCAGCAAACTTGCTTTGGCCGATCGTTGTCGGAGGAGTAATTGTAATACCTGGCGAAATCTCCTCACCATTAAAGAAGTTAAAGCCTGAATATCTTGGACTTAAATATTGTTTGACTTCCCAGACCCTGTCAAGATCGTTCAGTTCAAAAGGCGTTGCAGAGAGACCAATGAACCAGTGAGTGTTTCTATCGGTCTCTAATACCTGTTCGATGCGATTAAACATCTGTGCAAGCACACAGGGGAATCGCTCAACACCCTCTTCACTGCTAACCAGGCGGTCACTTGCCCCATATTGCGGCTCATCAATTATCATAAGAGGCCGGTATCCTTGGGAGGTTGCCCATCGACATTTCTCCGCCACACTCTTGATGCCGAAGTCGCCACCTACACGGCGGTAGATTTCATCACCAAGCTGGGGCACGTTGAATACGTCATCTGCATCCGTCAGAATATGGTCTCGATAGGTTGCCAATGTTGGAGAAGCTGCAAATACAGCGTCCAAATGAGTCGGAGTATCTAGTGCAATAATTTCAATATCTCCGTAATAGTTCAGAAAGGCCTTAAGCTCAGATAGCGTCTGATCTTCATGATTTGTCTGATTACTAATAAGATAAAAAGGATATGCTCGGGTACCATCCAGTAAATACAGCACCGGGCCAGCCCACTGTAGCGCCAAGGATGTGGTCGTCTTGCCCGACTGCATTGCTCCCAATACGTGGCCACAATTATTAGGGTTAGTTAACAGCTTATTGAAGCAGTCTATTGCCGTCTTCAATTGTTCTATATGCACGATGCCAGTGTCATCCGGGCGCTGCATGAATCTAGCTACCCTCGTCGCAAATTGGTTATTTTGAATGCCATCTATGGTTTTTTGAGCATTCATCCGTACATTCAGGCCACTAAGATTGGCCCAATTGTTAAATTCGGTTGTAATTTGCTGTAGGTGAGCAATATACTGTCGCTTTCCTTCCTCGAATTGCTGCTGATTCATTATCGTAGTTTTATTTTCGCAACTCGAATTTAAGAACGATAATTAAAATGCAAAAATAATGATGCAGTGTGCTGCACTCTGCTGCATTTTACATAAAAGTGCTGCATATTGCATACCTTTGCTGCGGATGCAAAAACTTAAAAAAAGCGAAAAACGCTTAACGGTCAATTTAACGGAAGAGTCCTTTCGTCTTTTGAAAGAATTGTCAGTCGACCAAGACCGTAGTTTATCCTGGTTGGTCAGTCAGGCAATTGACCTTTACCTTAAAAGCGAAGGGAAAAAGGCGAATGCAAAAGGTGAGTAGTTCTGATCATTATGGATACGTTGACTCCCAAAGAGCGAAGCACCCGAATGGGGCTAATTAAGAATAAGAATACAGTGCCCGAATTAAAGATTCGGAGGCTGGTGTTTCGACTTGGCTACAGATATAGACTCCATGATAACGCTCTTCCGGGAAAACCCGATTTAGTTTTTAAGGCCAGACGTAAAGTGATCTTTATCCACGGATGCTTTTGGCACCGCCACAAATGTAGCATGGGTAGACTTCCAAAATCCAAAACAGATTTTTGGCTACCGAAGTTGGAACAAAATCGGCTACGTGATTTAGACAACCTCAAGAGGTTAGAGGAGTTAGGTTGGTCTACATTGACCATATGGGAATGTCAATTAAATGAAGACAACCTTGAAGAACGAATAAAGAAATTTCTCGATGAATAGTATAGAGCTTTTTGCTGGCTGTGGAGGTCTGGCCCTTGGTATATCCGAGGCTGGATTTAAACACCAGTTAGTTGTAGAGATTAACGATCATGCTTGTACCACATTGGATTTGAACAAAAATCGTAAAGTTAAGCATGTAGCCGATTGGCCTATACTTAAAGATGACGTTCGCAACATTGACTATGCATCCATATGCACCACGTCTATTGATTTGATATCTGGCGGCCCGCCGTGTCAACCATTTTCAATCGGAGGATCACATAAAGGACCTAAGGACAAGCGTAACATGTGGCCGGAAGCGATTCGTTGTGTAAGAGAAGTTCGCCCCAAGGGTTTTATATTTGAGAATGTAAAGGGATTGCTGAGGCCAGCATTTGCACGCTATTTACGTTATTTAACCTTTCAGCTTTCATATCCAGAATTAACTATAATGGAAAATGAAACACATGCAAAGCATTTCTCTCGATTAATCAAGTATCAAAAACAAGGAGGGCTTGCGGAGTATTCGGTGTTTATTAATGACATTAACACTGCCGATTACGGTGCTGCACAAAAGCGAAATAGAGCCTTAATTATCGGAATTAGAAAAGAATATGCGGACAAATTCTCTTTTCCGGCAAAAACTCATTCACGGGAAGCACTAGTTTGGTCAAAGTATAAAACAGGGGAGTATTGGAACAAACACAATTTTCCCAGGAAGAATAGAAATAATATATCAGTGGAAGATAAACGGATACTCGATAAACTAGAAACCAAAGGCGCTCCGGTCGGAGAACCATGGATAACAGTGCGCGATGTCATAGGAGATCTTCCTTCTCCATTGTCAAAATGTGAGCAAATCGTCAATCATGAATACCATCCAGGCGCTCGAATTTATGTCGGTCATACGGGAAGTATATTGGACGAGCCCGCGAAGGCATTAAAGGCGGGCGATCATGGAGTCCCTGGAGGTGAAAATATCTTAGTTCAACAAAACGGGCGGGTAAGATATTTTACGATTAGAGAGATGGCACGACTGCAAGGACTCCCAGATGAATATGAGATTACCGGTGCTTGGGTCAATTCGATAAAACAATTGGGGAATGCCGTGCCAATGCAAATTGGAGCTTTTTTTGGAAAGGCGATGCTGAAAGTTATTAATCCAATCACTTCAAAGGATACATAGTTATGTATACTTTCATTGATCTGGTGATCGAACAACTACATATGTAAATAGCCGACTTACACATGCTTTCATGCTAGGAAAGTTGAAGAAAGCATATTTGACAGAATTTTTAAAGGCGCCCCTGCATATATATAGATGACCACCCATACTCTGTAATGATAAAATGATCATACAATTTTACATCAATTAGGTTGAGTGCCGCCTTTACCTTCTTTGTTGATTCTATATCGGCAATACTGGGTGTTAAATTCCCAGAGGGATGGTTGTGAGCAAGGATGACGGAATAAGCGAGGGAATGAAGCGCGAGTGTAACAACCAACTGTACATCAATTAGGCAACCTACTCTGGTACCAGTACAAATTACCCTGTAGCCAATTACTTTATTCCGACTATTTAAAAAGAATGCCATAACCTGTTCCTGCAAGTTGATAAGCTCTTTATTCCATGCGGAACGGACAAAGGATCCAGCTTTTGAGATCGTATTCAATAGAGCATCGCTTTTAACACCCGGTTTATAATGGATGGACAGTTCAGATGCGGTCCAGTCTCCTTGAAGTTGTAGGAGTCTTTGCTTTTTGGACGCCATATATGGGAAGATTAGACCGGGACACGGTCAGATGGTGAAATTATTGTTTATTCTTGTTCTCGATTTGATTGAGGACGAAAGCAGCTTCTATTAGTTCCTCAAGCCGTCTGCACCGATACAAAAGGCTAGCTCGATCTTCAGGATTGCTGTATTGGTCATTATCAGAAGTGATGGCTGCCTCAAACCAATTCCATAAGATGTCACGGAGCGGCATGTGGCGAGTGGTCAGCATCTTCCGGAGGCTCTGTCCGTTGTGGACACTGATTTCAACAGTGCCCTAGGCATCGTGGATACATTGAACTACCATTTGCAAAAAGACCTATAGCAGGCTTGAAAATTCGTCCAAGAGCTCGAAGCTGAAGGCGCAACCCAGGGCACTTTATGATGCCTTGCCGGAGGAGTTTTCAAGGCAAGAATACAATGGCATTGCCGAAAAACTGAAGATCAAATACAAGACGGCGGAACGTTATCTCGAAGTCCTTTTCAGGGAAAAACTGCTGGAGCGATACGAGCAGGGGGAATACCGGAAATTGTAAACCCCCGGTTTCCTCCGTTTCCCACAAATCCCCTGTTTCCTCAAGACAGGGGATTTTTTATGCCTGTCCAGATGGCGGGGTGTCGATAAAAAGTTTTTTGTGTTATAGCGCAATGCTTTACATTTGATATGGTCGTATTAGACCACGACTACCCCATAAGCCATGCTTTTGTCAGCCTATAGCGGCCTGATACGCCATTTGCCGTACCTCGACCAGGCCTTCGAGACGAAGAAAGAGACTTGGTATCGGGAGCAGTATCAGGAGCACCCGGAATTTAATCAATTCCTAAAGGAGACGTTTTCCAATGATGATGTCGCCAACTTTTCCCGGCAAGACCTATTTAACAGGGTGGGCGGAGACGTTAAGGCGGCCGTCTTTTCTATCATCTTTTGGGGATACCCGCGGAATATGCGAGGGAATACGTTTGAATCCATCTTAAAAACACTCCCGGATATTGAAAAGATACTTTCAGGCAACCGGATATTAGATACTGTTCACTATACTGCAATCTGCCAACGGCTTAAAGGATCGGGGATTGGGTTGAGTACGTTAACCAAGTTCCTGTATTTCTTTGGCTTCACCCTGGAAGGATACCGGTGTTTAATATTGGACAGCCGGATCGTAGATGTGCTCAATGCGAGAACATTTGCCGAGCTGACGATGCCGGGCTATATAACGGAATACAACAAGGAGAGAGCATATTCAATTTATCTCCAACTAATGCATCGGCTATCGGAAAAAAACGGCTATCCAGTAGATCAGTTGGAATTATTCCTGTTTCAGTTTGGGCGAAATCTGAAGGCCGCCATCGCATAAGCAAGTCCAATAATTCTACCGGGAATCGTTGTATTATCTCGCATGAGGGAGGATGTTTATGCAAACAAAAACCCAAATAAATGCACATGAAAACCTTAAACACGACACGTACCCATGACCGAAAATCTAGCTCCATTCTGTTACTTCTGCCAATGCTTGCCATCTATTTTTCCAGTTGTTCAGCTGGAGCCCCCAACAGACTTGTTGGACATACTTACAAAATTGTGCCAGTGAATTCAGTATTTAAGATGAAACTGAGCATGAGTATGGCGACCATCGAGCATGAGTATACATCCAACCACGAGGTGCTGATCACAACCTATATCGGAAAGAAGGCGACCAAGAAGGAAAGCATGGCTTATTCGCTCGATGACTCAATCTACAAGTTGGATAACGAACGATATGATGTTTCGTTTGCCGGGGATACGGCTGTATTCGCGGTGAACGGGGATGTACTGTTCGGACTGGTGCCAGTGAAATAGGTTTTGGCACTGAAGGTGAAGAAATAGCGGTTATTGCAGGATGAAAGTGTCTTGTAATATTCGCTTCCTTTTAATAGATTTGGAAAATATAAGCACCTTTATCATGGACATGGCAAATAGAACGGTTGAATCTATTGCTTTTCACTCTGTTCGAAGTTTGATAGCTGATAAGGTAAAAAATAATATTTTGTTGTCTTTTCTTTACATTTGAATATCCCGACTTTAACATTGGGGATAAGTGCAATCCATTTAGTTATGAGCGTAAAAACAAAATATTTTCAAAATTGCTTAGGAGTATTCCAAGGGGGGGGCGTTAAGGCAATTGCATTTGCAGGCGCTTATGAGGAAGCTATTCGCCGGGGGGTCTTCTTTTCTCAACTGATTGGAACTTCAGCAGGGTCTATAATTGCTGTCTTGATTGGTGCGGGAGCGACTCCCGATCAATTAAACGAAATTCTTGGACGATTAGACTTTGAACTTTTTTTGTCTCCCCCAGTAGAACTTAAGAATGTGAAATATGACAAAAGAATTGGATTATTCCCTAATTGGTTGCATCCTGATCTCAAGACCATAAAAAAATATGTCCGCTACCTAGGGGAGTATAATGCCTCATACATTAGTGTTTGGTTGGATGATGAGCTTAGGAAGTTGTTAGGTAGAGGTTCACCAGTTAGGTTTAAAGACTTGTATATCCCGACATCAGTTGTGACAACTGATATAAAGAATAAAAGGGTTAAAGTTTGGGATGGAGATAATGATGCTGAAGCGGAAGTCGCCTTAGCTGTTCAAACTTCATGCTCGATCCCATTTTATTTTCAACCTTATGACATGCAATTTGTTGATGGTGGATTATTGAGCAATCTTCCGTCATTTAAATTGCGACCAGGAACCATATTTGATAAGATACTTGCCTTCTCATTTTCGAATGAAACTGGACAAATGGATATTGATGGATTAAAGACGTACTTCAGAAACGTTATGGAAGCAGCGATAGACGGTGCCGTTGATTTGCAGCTACAAATGCAAAGCAATATTCATTTAATAAGAATTAATACTGGAGAAATCCAGTCGACAGATTTTGACAAAATAGACGAACAAAAAAAGAAATTTCTTTTGGAGAATGGGAAAAAGGCGGCAAAGAAATTTTTTGATGGAGAAGATCATAACATTCAAGAGGTTCCAAAAAAAGAGGATGTTGCTAAAGATATTTTTGAAACATTTAATTTTTTGGTGAGAACACAATATAATTTGCCTGCGGAAGTATTGGTTTGCCATGATCTTACTAATTGGGTGTACTCATTGTTTCCGACTTTGCTAAAGTGGAAGAATGCAAATGCCTCAGTGTTTGTATTGTTGAAGAAGAATACGGAAAATGAAGAAGATAGGGCATATAAGATTCGGCTTTTGCGGAGTTTAGGTTTTGGAGTACAAGAAACGATCGAAATCCCATTTAAAGGGTTCCTTTTCGACAGCAGCAGCTCATATGCGTCAGCCGTTGTATTAAATGAAAATGATTTAAGCAAAGCCAATTCAAAATTTTACACCGTGGAAGACTTTTCCGCGATCAAAGTATTGGCTGAAAGGTTTAAACAGCTAATTGGTTCAACCGAGCGGGAGCCAAGCAAAATTGAGGTTAAGGAAATTGACCAGGAAAAGCTATTCAATTTATTAAGAAAAGTAAAACAATATTCAGGTGTATCAACTAGATTTGAGATTAAAAGAGTGAATGTTGGCGACCTTACTTTTTTGACTAAGTTCAACAAAGGCTACAAGTTTCGGCAAGTCGAAACAATTTTTGAAATATATAAAGAATGGGGTATTGAATTGTTTAAACCTGCAGAGTTGAAGTTTGGTAATGGGTTATCCTCTATAATAACACCACCAATTATTGAGGAATATGAGGACGGCACACAAATAGTAATTGAAGGAAATGCAAGACTGACATACGGATTTAAAAATGGTAATCATGATCTGTATTGCGTAGTGGTGAAAAATATCGCCGGCACGATTCCCAGTGACGGCAGATTCAATGCACATCAGATACTAATTACAGATCTGGATAAAACGGGAAAGGAAAGGTATCTTAACTTCAAGGGCGATCAGTTCAGGCGTATAGAAGCAGAGGTTCACAATGTTAAAACTAGTTTGATATGAAATTTGACAAAAAGAATACGTGCGATTTGGTAAATTATATTGTGAAAAATTGCGACAATATCAAAGGGATTTACATTCATTCATATCCAGATGCACAGCAATTGCAAGAGCGAATTTCGTTTAATAAATTGGAACGAAGGCACTATACAAATGCCTTGAAGTTGAGAGATGAGCACAATGTTCCGTTTTGGGATGCATTGATGTTATCATTTTATAATAAAAAGGAGTTCTCTTCTGAAATATTGAACAATGTGTTGACTACTCATGCGAAGAGAATTTTGGAAAATATGGCCCGAGAAGATATACTTAACGGCAAGCTTGCAAAATTTAGCAAGAGTGCGGACAATTATGCAATTAATTCGAGGGTAGAGACTTATGATAATAAAGTGCGGCACCTACTCCTGTTGGACTTTCATATTCCAGTAAGTGAAGGAAATCAGGAAGTGGTAGAGATAGTTTTAAAAAACCTTGAGGTTGGGGCCGGCTTTTTGCTTGTAAGCGGCAAATCTTATCATTTTTTAGGGCGAGATTTGATTTCGCCTGCTGCTCTTACAAGATTCCTTGGCAAATGCCTCTTTTTTAGCCCTATTATAGATAAGTCATGGATCGGACACCAATTAATAGATAGATCTTGTTCGCTTAGATTTACAAAAAAGAATGGGGTATTTCCTGTTTTTCGCAAACTAATTGAATGCTGAAGGTTGTTGCTAATTTGATGCTAATTGGTTGGAAACGCCCTAGAATCGCGGGTTTTCATTTTCTGTATTGGGAAATGAGAATGCATGTGCTAAAGAGTAAATCCCATGTCAATAATCTTCGAGCCATCAAAAGATATTATCTCTACGTGTGATCTCATCGATAATGGGATCGCTCATTTTTTAAGGTCAATGAACAATGAGCATTTCGGAAGATACGAATATGAAGTTGAGTGTTTGGTAAATATTATACATTCGGTTAGAATCTTTGAAAGCATAATTGAGTTGGCTCGCAAAGACCTTGCATATATACAAAGTGCGCTTGTGTTATCAAGGAATATTTTTGAGACATTGATAAAAGTATCCTGGATACTACACCCTCCGGATATTTTTGAATGTGAAACCAGGTACGTTGCACAGCTTAATACAGAGTGTGAGTTTTGGAGAAAATGGGTAAAGGAATCTAAGAAATTAGGCGCCGATTCAGATAACTATCAAGACATACTGGAAGGGATTTCAAAATTTAAAGACGAATTATCAAAAATATTAGAAGACAAAGGATACTCCATTCCCAGACTTCCGAATGTACACGAAGCATTGCAATCATTAAATGCAGAAACTAAATATTTAAATTACATAATATTATCCCAATATACTCATGCTACGCATTATGCAGGTAAAATATATAGGAGAAATTTGGGCACTGAAAAGATTTTAAGTGAACGAGTGAGGCTGGATGATTGGAAATTTGTCTTTGCAGTATGTTGGCCTGTGTTTGAATTGGCGACTGAATTGTATATTTATCGAACAGAGGGTAAGGAAGAATTATATAGCATTGAATTTAAGGAAGCAGTCAGGAACAGTTTTCTCGGTATTGCATAATCCGTCAATTAAGTAAATAGACTATTTTTATGGTTTATGCCAAATCTATATATTATAGCAGGTTGCAATGGTGCTGGAAAAACTACGGCGAGTTTTACTATTTTGCCGGAAATGCTTAATTGTAAGGAATTTGTCAATGCAGACAGCATTGCGGCAGGTCTTTCGCCTTTCAATCCCGAAAGTGTCGCAATCGAGGCTGGCAGGCTAATGCTAATACGAATTCACGAGCTAATGAAGTCGGGAGTAGATTTTGCGTTCGAAACAACCCTGGCTACAAGGAGCTATGTTTCCTTGGTCAAAGCGGCTCAACAGGTTGGATATACGGTTACGCTTCTATTTATTTGGCTAGATTCTCCTGAGACAGCCACTCAACGAGTTGTTGACCGGGTCACGGAAGGTGGACATAATATTCCTGAGGATGTTATCGAGCGTCGGTATTACAGAGGTATTTTCAATCTTATCAATTTGTATATACCTATATGTGATAGTTGGATAGTTGTGAACAATAAGAATGTTGTGCCGGAGTTAGTAGCCAAAGGAGCTCATAATTGCGAAAATATGATTCAAAATCATTATATTTGGGATACAATTAATGGTCAAAGTACGGAACATGGAAACAAATAAATCAGAACTTGATAAATTATCAGATAAAATCCTACAAGGGATGACTGAAGCATCGCGTAAACTGGTTGAAAAAAGTGCAGCGAATGGGCGTTCCCTCGTTATTTCTGAAGACGGCGAGGTTAAGAGAGTTCCTGCAAAGGATTTGTTACCTAGGGTTTCCGGAAAAAGATAAATACATGTCACTAATCTGTGACTAAAATCCTTCAAACGCCCTAAAACCGGGCGTTTTCATTTTCTGTATTGGGAAGTAGGCAAAAAAATCTTGGTGTCATTTTCACCGTATTTTATGGGTAGAATTAATTCTTTATTTGCTGCTTGTAAATTTTGGGGGAATGAATGCGATTATAATGATGCCAAGCATCCAATCAGCTCGAATTGCGGTTACTTGCTTGTGACTTAAATCCACGAAACCGCCAAAAATGGAGGGGTTATCTTCGGCAGCGAGACTACTCGTTTTAGATTTAGATTTGATAACCAGCGCATTAACAATGTAAACAAATTTGCTTATATTTGTATTATGTTCGAAAGGTTTCAAAAATACAAAGGAATACATCCAGGCGCATTATCGACCGGGAACTTAAGAAACGCAACTTAAGCCAGCGTTCCTTTGCCCTTTCCCTTCCAGAGCACCCCCAAAGTTTCAATGCCATGATCAAGGGGAAGAGAAAACTGAATACGGCGTTGGCACTAAGAATTGAGCACGCCCTTGGTTTGGAAGAAGGTGCATTACTCATGCTTCAGATGTTTTATGATATCAAAGAAGAAAAACGCAAAGTCGCTTTAGCGAACCACCCGGACTTTTCAATCTTGAGAAAAATCCTTTTTTGGGATACAGACATTCATTCTATCGATTGGGACAGATACTATAAGGCTGTAATCGAGAGGGTATTTGAGAGAGGGGACGCATCCGAAAAGGAAGAAATAATCCGCTTCTATGGCTTTGAGAAGGTAAAGACTGTTATGGGAGAAGATGTTCTTGCCAATTAATCAATGTTATACCACGATGAACTTCAAATACGGAGGAATCTAATAGACTTCACAAAAGCGGATGAAGAATATGTTCCAATATGCCTTCGGTTCACTGATTGAAGAAGCTATTTCATTGTTAGCAGAACAACCTTTTGTTCCCGCTGAATTTCCATATTCTTTCCTGGAAGCTTTTGGTAATAAAGATACAACTATCAAACGTCTCAAATCAGGGAATAACAACAAATCCGATATTAAAGGCGGTGTTCTGCAACACAATAACATACACATTGCTGTATGTGACGAAGGTAAGGTAATAGAAACGCTTTATGATCTAAAAATGAGCCCGGCTACCGCCAAAGCTAAAGCTAAATTTATTTTGGCCGCAGACGGAGTGGATTTTCAGGCCGAAGATTTGACTAGCGGTGAAACAGTAGTATGTGAGTATACTGCCTTCCATAACTACTTTGGATTTTTCCTCCCTCTCGCAGGCATTAGCACGGTCAAACAAATTCGTGAAAATGCCATCGATATAAAAGCGACAAGCCGGCTAAATAAACTTTATATTGAATTGCTTCGGCATAACCCGGAATGGACAGCATCAGAACGCCGGCATGACATGAACCATTTCTTGGCGCGCTTGATTTTTTGCTTTTTTGCTGAAGATACCGGTATCTTCAGTGGTGTTGGTCTTTTCACTAATACCGTGCAGAAAATGAGTGCCGCGAAAATCTGTGAATAAAACGACAGGAGTGTCTGGTCCAACTAAGGTTTTCTCCTTCATATGATCAGGATCAAGTGTGGCCGATTTGACGGGAAGCAAACTGTTTAAAATCTTCTATCTCCTGGTCGTTTTCAAATGTCTTCTTGTGAAAAAAGTGAGCATCATTTTCTGATATATAGAGAAATAGAAAATGTTTGCTCTCCCGGAGGCGGAGAAATTTGCTCCATTGTCTGGAGAAGTTAATGTTTTTGCCTGACTTTTCCATACCCCAATGCGTGAACCGATACGTCAAGTCCCGGTAATTGTCAGGTCGGATGACTCTAAGCAGAATGACTCCTAACGATATGAAAACAAAAAAAAAGAGGAAAATGAATAGAGGGCCGGCTAAAGTGTCAAATATCACTATATACCATTTGATTGGCCTTTGTGTAGGCATGGCCAACTTTAACGCTTCCCGCAATACCCCAATAATTAACACAAAGAAAAAAACAATCTTGATCATTTTTGTTCTTGACGCGATGTAGTAAGAACCAAGCAGGACCTCGGATAGTTTCAAGGTTTGATGCAAGGTGTAGGTCTCACGCTGTGACATTTTATCTTAAGGATTAGCTATTAAATATACGATCCATTTGACACATAATGGAGGGGGAGGGCTCTATCTGTAAAAAAAGCTAAAAAATTAATATTTTGGCACATTTAGTAGCTAAATTCTTGTTACTAATCCAGGCCTACGATTTGATTTTCAAAGGGAGAGTTTATCGACGAAATTATTATCATAACAACAGGTTCTGGAAAAAAAATATTAATTGCTTTTATTTATACGAGATGAGCACAATACATCAACCTGATAATACGATCCTAATTTCATTACTCAATGAGTGGGCAAAGGATATGTCAGAAGACATGGAAACTCTTTCCTTCTGCTGCCGGCGCCAGGTAAGAATGAGGAAATTTCGGAAAAATGGGATACATCTTCAGAAGCGTCCGGTATTCATTTAAGCAGTCTTTATACAACGTTTCAAGGTGATCACAGCTACTTCGGGCCACATGCCGATGCGTCCCTTCAGGCCTAGAAAACCGAACCCCCGGTTGACATAGAGGAAGCGGCCTTTCTGGTGATAGAGGCCGGCCCATTGTTTGTACACGTATTGCACGGGACTCCACTTGAAACCAAACAGGTCGATACCGAACTGCATGCCGTGCGTATGCCCTGAGAGGGTGAGATGAATGTGCTGATGATGATCCAGTGTGACGCCTTCCCAATGGGAGGGATCGTGCGACATCAGGATCTTGAATGCATTGTCGGATACCCCGGCAGTAGCTTTCTTTAGGTCGCCATATTTGTGAAAGCCGCCCTTGCCCCAGTTTTCTACGCCGAGCAGAACAATGGAATGGCCATCCTTTTGGAGGGATATCGCTTCATCCCGGAGGAGGCGGAAGCCGATGTCGGCGTGCACCTGTCGTAATCGACTTAAATTATCCTGTTTTGCTTCGGGCGTCTCCCAATGGATGTAGTCACCATAGTCATGATTTCCCAGGACCGAGAATTTGCCCATCGGCGCCTTTAGCCC
>Ga0207671_10003334_pt1 | contig 16129 bp, 19 predicted proteins | sample KBSC24metaG_FD_184352 | JGI IMG/M metagenome (GOLD analysis project Ga0207671, IMG submission 184352) | Corn rhizosphere microbial communities from Kellogg Biological Station, Michigan, USA - KBS C2-4 metaG (SPAdes) (version 2) | ecosystem: Host-associated > Plants > Roots > Rhizosphere > Soil... | reverse complement strand
ACGGCCGTCCTCGCCAACGGACAGATCGGCAGCGTGACGATTGTAAGCGGCGGATCCGGCTACACCACCGCGCCGACCGTGACCGTGATCGGGGATGGCGTGGGCGCCGTGTTGTCCGCGACGATCGCCGGCGGCGTGGTAACCGGCATCACGATCGTCGATGCCGGGATTGGCTATACGAAAGCGTCGATCCTGTTCAGCGGCGGCAACAGAGCAGCCAGCGGCACGGTGGATATCATGCCGTTCGGCGTGCGCGGGACGGCAATCGAGACCTACCAATCTCGGCCCTGGATTGTGAATAATAACGTCTTGAGCTTCGGCGCTCCGGGATCGCTCACCGATTTCGCGACGTCAGACGGCGGCGGTGCCGCGCCGTCGGTCGATTCGTTCTTGCGCGTGGCCTACACCCGCCCGGTGCAGACGAACGGCTTCCTTTACCTGATCGCGGACAGCTCGATAAACTATATCTCCGGGGTCCAGACTTCCGGCGTGCCGGCTACCACCACGTACACGAACCAGAACGCCGATCCCGAAATCGGCAGCCCGTGGTCTTCGGCGATCGGAGTTTTCAGCCGCAATATCGTTTTCGCCAACTTCTTCGGAATCCACGTCAGCTACGGCGGCGCGGTGACCAAAATTTCCGAGGCTTTGGACGGGGTCTATAGCACCGGCAATATCAACGCCCTGCCGCCGAGCTGCGCCAAAGCGATCATCTTCGGCAAGAAGGTGTGGATGGTTCTATTGCCGGTGGTCGACCCGATCACGCACACAAACGTCAACAAGATATTTTTGTGGAACGGGAAATACTGGTTCTCGTCACAGCAGGAAATTGACCTCGTATTCATAAATTCACTGGAGATCAATTCGCGCCTGTTGCCGTACGGCACCAACGGCGGCGCCATTTATCCGCTGTTCAACCAACCCTCGACGGGATTCACCAAGACGATCCGGTCAAAGCTATGGGCGACGCCGGGCGGGTACCAGTACACCAAATCGGAATCCAGGCTCTTCGGCGTGGCCGACTATCACACGGCCGGCGGAGATCTCACGGTATCGATCGACAGCGAGCACGGCGCGTCGTCTGTGGTCGTTCCTGGCGCCGCGAGCACCGGTGAGTATGTTTTCCCGCCGCAAGCCGTCGGCCAGCAGGGCGCGCTTGTCGGCTTTACCTTGACCACCACCGCGGCCGACATGTCGCTGGTGTCGCTCATGACGTCCGTTCAAGACCAGGCCTACCGGGGCTAACGCCATGGGCCTAGCCAGCATCGCCAACGTGCCGGATGACCAGAACGCCATGAACCAATGGGCCTTCTCGCATATGGCGCATCACCGAGACATCATCGCGGCCATAAGAAATAGGTTCAATATTATTTTACCGGAATACATTCTCGACCCGCTGGACCCAAATGATTTAGGAACATGGGGATATCAGCACCAGATTATGCACAATCAAATGGATACGGTTCTCGGTATTGCTGGGAATGATCTTGTGGATGTATCCTGGAAAGACAAAGGAGAGCGCTCGGTTTGGATTGATTTAAATTTCCGCGAGCACCTTCAGGCCAATGCGATATTGGGAGTGTGATTATGAGCTTTGTCGTCGAGGGTGCTGTATCGCCAGTGGCGCCCCGGCACGTCGAGACGGACCCTGCGCCCGAGACGCCGGCGATCGAGCTGCATCGCTTCGGGCTGCCGGACCTGGAGGCCAAGGGCCTTTGGCTTCATAGCCGACTGTGCAGCTTCCTGCCCGACCTCGCGCCGAATTTCATCGCCGCCACGCTGAGCGGAATCATGGCGTCCAATGAATTCCTGTTCCTGTGCGCGCCGCGCGCTGTGGGCCTGGCGCGGATCACCAAGCGCCCGCTGAGCGTGGTGCCGATCGCCGAAGAGGTTTTTGTTTTTATCACTGAGGATGCCGGCGTCGCCGACGGCCTGGAAATCTACGTCGCCATGCAGCGTTGGGCGGGCAGCCTTGGCGCCGAGGAGCTGATCGTTGGCACCGCCACCGACATCAAGCAGTCCGAGATTTCCAAGCACCTCGGCAAGGTGAAGATGAAGACGATTTACGCGGTGGGGGTGAAGTAACCGTGCCGCACCATAGCGACATGGTTTGGCGCGAATTCGACGCAAAGCACATCAACCAGGTGATCAATCACCCGGTCGTGCGGCCGGACGTTGCCGATCTCGGAAATGGTCACCTTGATATCTCGCCGGTGGTGGAGAACCAGCACAACGTTTTGCTGATGGGTGAGTATGGCGGCTGCCTGTGCTTCTGCGTTCAGCCAGGGCTGTACGAGGTTCACACGCAGGTGCTCCCGGAAGGGCGCGGGAAATGGGCGCTCGACTTTGTCCGCGCCGGCATGGATTGGATGTTCACGCACACCGATGCGGTTGAGATCACGACGCGGGTTCCGCGCGAGCACAAGGCCGCAAAGATCTTGACCGTAGCCGCAGGCATGAAATTCGAGTTCGAGCGGCAAGACGGCGTGTGCTTCCGCGGCCAGGATATGCCGGTGGATATCTATGCCGTGCGGATTCAGGATTGGGCCAGGGTGGCGGCCCACGCGCTGGCCGAGCGCGGGGAATGGTTGCATCGCCGTATGGCCGAGGAAGCGGCCCGGATCGGACTGACCGACAAGCCCCATGACAACGACGAGAACCATAACGTCTATGCCGGCGCCACCTATGAAATGGCCGCCGCCGGCCAGGTTCGAAAAGCGGTGATTTGGTACAACCGCTGGGCGTTTATGGCGCGTCATCCGCTTATTTCGCTTGTTTCTGAAACCCCGCCAGCAATCCGGATGGACATCGGTTTGATGGTGATCAAGGCGGGTGGCGATATCGAGGTGATCCATGAAAATTAACAGCAAAACCGGCGAGTGGGACGACCCGCGCGATCGGTTCCTGTGCTCTTTCGGGATCGTTGAAGGCCTCGCGATCGGAATTGGCTCGCTCGCCGCCAGTGCCGGCGTTGGGGCGACCACGGCCGGGGTCATCGGCACGATTGGCGCTGGCGCGCTGACCGGCGCGGCTGGCGGCGCTGCGCTTGGCGCAATCACCGGCGGCGACCCTGGCATGGGCGCGCTGACCGGCGGCCTTACCGGCGGCGCGCTCGGTGCGTTCGGAGGCGCAGGCGGGCTCCTGGATTCGGCGACCGGCGGCGGGCTCGGCGGAATCGGCTCAGACGCGATAATCGGCGGCGCTACCGGGTTGATCGGCGCTGGAATCACCGGCGGCAACCCGCTGACGGCCGGTCTTACCGGCGCCGCTGGTGGCGCTATTACCGGCGGGCTCGGCGATGCGCTGTCGCCGTCCGGTGCCGCGGCGTCTGGTGCCACCGCCCCCGGCACATCCGCCGCCGCCGCCGCGCCGCCGCCCGGCACGGCGATCCCTGATATTACGTCCGGCCTGAGTAACAACCCGTTGTCGTCGGATTTCTCCGGCACGATCACGCAAGGTAGCGCCGGCACGGCAGGCTTTGGCGGAGCGGGCAGCCTCGATAGCACCATCGCGACCGCAGCGGGGGGGTCTCCCGGCACGATTACCGGCGGCGGGCCAATCACCGGTGGCGGGCCGTCGCTTGGCGGCACGCTCACCAATTCCGCTTTCCCGGCCCTGTCGGGCAGCAGCACGATAACGCCTGCCACCGGAGGTGCGGCGGCGGCACCTGCGGCGGCGGCCCCGAACACGATTTCCACGGCCTGGAACGATCCGACGGCAGGAAACATCCTAAAGGCCGTCGGCGCCAATGCCGCGCCGCTCGTCGCCGGCGGCGGCTTGCTCATGAACCTCATGACGCCGAACAGCACGACCGGGATCGATGAACTGAAGGGGCAGGCGGGGCAGCTATTGGACCAGGGAAACACCCTTTCCAGCTATATCAACAGCGGCAAGCTCCCGCCTGGCGCGCAGGCCGCGCTCGACCTGGCGACAAAGTCGTCGCAGGCGTCGGTTCGGTCGCGCTATGCGGCGCTGGGCATGTCTGGGTCGACCGCGGAGGCGCAGGATCTCAATAGTGTGACCATGCAGGCGCAGGCGCAGGCGTTCCAGATCGCCGACAGCCTTCTGAAAACCGGCATCGACGAAACAGGCCTGGCGACGAATATCTACGAAAACCTGGCCAGCCTTGATCTACAGCAATCGGCCGCCACCGGCAGCGCCATCGCGTCGCTGGCCGCCGCGCTCGGTGGCGGCACGACGATCAGGTTCGGCTGACCATGGCCGACGTGTCGACCGATACCAGCGGCCAGGATCTCGGCACGCTCATCAACCAGGCGAGCGGCGGCAAGGGCGGCGACCTTGCGGCAATGACGCGCCTCGCCAATGTCGGGCTGCAGGCCGAACAGGACAAGGAGAAAGACCCCAATATCGCGCGCATCCGTGCGCAGGGCGAAGGGCGCCTGCTGGCCGATGAAAAGGCGGTTGACGCCGCCTACGCCGGCATCGAGCCGCTGGGCGACCGCGTCAAGCCGTGGGACGCCAAAAAGGAAATGGCCGATCGCACGACCAGCCCATTCGAAACGTTCGGCTCGCTCGGCTCGATCTTCGCCATGGTCGCCAGCGCCTTTACGCACACGCCGGCCGCCAACGCGATGAACGCCATGGCCGGCGCGATCAACGCCGTGCGGGCCAACGACGAGAAGGCTTATCAGACCGCCTATGAAGCCTGGAAAGAGAACACGCACCTCGCGTTGGAACGCCACGAGGCCGAGTATAAGGACTTTTCCGCAGCCATGGAAAAGGCCAAGACCGATCCGGAGATCATGAAGCAGGAGCTGGCGGTTTACGCGGCCAAGTATGATGACAAGGCCGCCGCCGCGCATTTGGCGCTAGGCGACTTCGCCGCGATCGAGCAAATCAAGAACGCGCAGAACAGCGCCGCGCTCGGTTGGGCGCAGATCCGGCCGCAGCTTGAAGCCGAGCACGAAAAGGCCACCCTGGCGTTCGGATATGATCGGGATTGGGCAAACTCAGCCGCCGGCCACGAGTATTTCAACTCGCCGGAAGGCCAGGCCTGGAAAAAGCAGAACCCGAACAAGATCGCGCCCGACAACATCCACGCCATGAATTATTACGCGGCCACAAAAACCGCTACCGAGGCCGCGAGCCCTTATGCGGTTGCCGGCCGCGGCTCGCCGCTGGAGCAGTATATTCGCCAGAAGACCAACGAGAAGGGCAGCGCCGCCACCGCAGATGATATCAAAAGCTGGACGTCGGAATTTAACAAGGACACATCCAGCCGGAAGCAATCGCCGCTGGATATGTATGTTGCCGCTGCCAAGAAAGAGGCGGAAGACAAGGGCTTGCCGTGGGGTCCGGACCAAATCGCCGAATCGGTGCAGAAGTACGGGCGAGATAGCAAAGGCTCACTTTCCGATGCCGGCGCGAGGTTCGTGGCCGAGCAATACCTGGCGGGCGACCGGCAGGCGATCGTCGGCTTTGCTCGCAACCCAACCGACAAGGAAAAGCTGACCAACATGATCGCGGACATGGCGGCTGAGCGTGGAATTACGGGGCCGATGCTGTCCGTCATGAGCGCGGAATTCCAGGGCTTGGTGGCCGGCGAGCGCACCCTCGGCACCCGTACAGCGCAGATCGGCCTGGCCGCTGGCGAACTGTCTCAATTTATTCCGCAGGCGCTGGAGGCATCCAAGGGGGTACCGCGCGGCAGCTACCCGACCTGGAACGCTGTTACCCTGAAATACGAAGAGCAGACAGGCGATCCGGCCATTAAAAACTTCGCGCTCGCTCTCAATGCCGTGGAAAACGCCTATTCTCAGATTATCTCGCGCGGTGCGGTTGCCACCGACAATGATAAGAAGATCGCCCACGCCCTGATCGGCACTGTCGATTCTGATGAAGTGCTCCAGGTTGGAATGAATCGCGTCAACCAGGAAGTCGCCGGCGCCGAGAAGGCGCCTGGCATCGTTCGCGACCAATACCGGCAGGGCTTCCTTATCGGTCGTGGAGAGGGGGCCACCGGCCCGGCGGGCCAACCCACGCCGGGCACCCCCACAGCCCCTCCAGCGACCGCCGCAGGTGCCAAGCACCCGCCAATCCCGCCCGGTGTGCCGCTCGACAAGAACCCGCAATGGAGTCCGAGCGAAAAGAAATTCTATTGGAGGGACGACGCCGGTAACTGGCAGTCGAAGGCGCCGTAATGGCTGATCAACCTCCCTCGGATCTTGTGCCGGTCGACGCCAGCAGCGCCGCGCCCGCTGCTGCAGGCGGGCCGCCGCCTGATCTTGTGCCGGTCGACGTCGCTTCTGCGGTGCCGCACCAGCACAGGCGCTGGCATGTCCTCGACCAGATCAAGGATGCGTGGAACGCGGGCACCAGCAAGATCGGCGCCGACGCTCGCGCGGCTGTCGATCCGACCGCGATCCACCAGACGATGAAGGCCGAACACACAACTCCCATGGCAAAGTTGCCGGGTGACGTTTACGACCTCGGCAAGGGCGTGCTGGGCGCGGTGAAGCGCTCGACTATCGATAGCGCGCTATCCTATCCGATTGAGGCAATGGATCGGGCGCAGGGGATTAAGCCGGAGGATTACAACAAGCGGATCAAGGGTCTAACGGGGAATTTTACGATCCACGATCCACTCGAAACCGCTGGCGACCTCACGGACATTATGACCGGCGGCGCCGTGCTGCCCAAGGTTGGGATTGCCGCCGACCTGGCTGCCGCCAAGCCTGCGGTTGAGGCCGCTCGCGCGACCGCGGCAAAGGAAGGGGCGATGAAGACGGTTGGCGCCCGCGCCGCACAGGACAAGGTCACGCCCGACGCGTGGGAGGCTGCCAAGGCCAAGGCGAAAGCCGGCGGCGACAAGTTCACGCTGATGGATATGGGTAGGAATTTGGCCGCCCGCGCCGGCAAGGCGTTCCGTAGCCCCGGCGAGTCCAGCAGCATTCTTGACGCCTTCCTGAAGGAGCGCGATGCCGAAGTCGGCCCGCAGCTCGACCAGCTTATTGGCAAGATCGCCAAGGGATCGACGTACGACGCGATCAACCACCTGTACGGCGAGCGCTCGGAAATGGCCGGGCCGATCTTCAAGGAAGCATTCGACCACGGCAGCACCGCGCCGTTCCAACGAAGCTACGAAAAGGCCTTTACCGAAGCCAGCTCAGCGGAGCAGGAGGCTATTCGTCGCGTGCAGGCCGCCAAAAACCTCGAAATGTCGGCACAGAGCCGCGTCGTCACCGGCGGCACCCGGCCGCTGGAGCAGGCCGGCGAGCTGCGCGCCAAGACGGCTGAAGCGGAAATGCAGCTTGAGGCTATCCAGGCGCAGAAAAAGCGCACCGTCGAGCTGCTGCGAAAGGCACAGGAAGACGGCACCGCCAACGCGCCCGGCGCCACATGGAGTCCGCGGCTGGAAGAGCTGCGCGCAGACCCCGATATCGCAGCCGGCTTGAAGCGCGGCCTCAAGATCGAAAAAAAGAACGCCCTTGCCGAAGGGCGGCCCTTCCATGATCGCGACTATGCCATCGTCGGCTATGACGAGCACGGCGACCCGATCGTCGGCGCTGTCCCGACGATGAAGGCGTGGGCGGCGGCGAAAGAGGGCATGGACGCCATCGTGCTCGACCAGGTGCATCCGATCGGACACACTTCGGCCGGCCGCCCAACCAAGGAGGGCCTGGCAAACCGCAAGCTGCGCGACGAGCTGCGCGGCGAACTGACGGCGCTGAACCCGAAATACGGCGAGGCCATTGCCGCTTGGTCCGGCCCGTCGGAAAGCATCGACGCGGTCAATGCTGGGCGGGTTCACTTTTCGCGCCGCGACACGGACGCGCAGATTATGGACGAGTACAAGGATCTCACGCCGGCGAACAAGGAATTTTATAAGCTGGGCGCGGCGGAGGATCTGATTGCCCGCGAATCCAGCGTGGCGACCGCAGGCGACGAAACCAAGGCGATCGACAATTCTCGCCGGGATAAAGCGCGCATCCGCATGCTGTTCGATGATCCGAAAGAGGCCGACGAGTTCTTGGAGCACATCGCCCGCAAGCGGCAAATGTTCGAGACCAAGACGAAGGTTGCTGGCGGATCTCCAACGGCCGAGCGCGTGGCTGAAGATAACTCGCGTTTTGCCGTCGCCGGCCAGCATTTTCTAACCGCCGCCGAGCGCGCCAAGAACGCACATTTACCCACGGCGGTTCGCGAGGCCTGGCGCGGTGGGCAGGCGCTGGTCACGAATAAGACCAAGGAAGAAGAGATCGCCAAGATCTTCGCCGATCCCAACGCGACGCTGCCGGCACCGAAAGGCCCGCGCCGGCCAAAATCGCTGGGCGAGCTGCTGCAGGAAGCTGGCGGCCAACCGGCGCCTTAATAAATCAAATAAAACAATTAAGTTAATAGTATTCGTTCTGCACAGGAACGGAAACACTCTCGCCTTGCTTGTTTTCCTATGATAATTCTACGCCATGGAGAGTATGTCTGACGTACTTGATCGCCTGGCAGCAGAAATTCTTAAAGATCTGCAAGGCGCGAACGTCACACTCCAGCAGAAATTAGAAGCATTTAAGATTTTGTCTGCCCGCGAGACTGCGGCAGCGAAGAAATCGGCTCCGGCGGGACGTCCGCGCCGTGAAGAGGCCGAGTCGGATGAGCCCGACGAACCGGACGACTTCCCGAATTTCCGCAGCATGACCGCGCAAATCAAGAGCGTGGGCTAGGAGGCCGAGCGTGCCCGGTTTTACGAAGGTTTCTGAGATCGAGACAGACGAAAACCGCGTCGTCGACCATCCCGCCGTACAGCGCGACCCGGCCATGGCGGCGCAGATTATGTCGATCGCGCTCAAGGCGCTGGCACAGAAAGCCCTGGTGGCGATCTCCAGCCTTTTCACCGCGGCCACGGTGGCAAGCGCCTGGTGGCTATGGCTTCAGGCGCCGCCCGATCCGAGCGTCAAGCAGCTCGTCGGATTGGCGCTCTACGGCCTCTTCATCCTGTCGTTGCATGTCATCCGGAGGGGCCAGTGATGCGCGCCCTTGCCGTTCTGGCGTTGCTAGTAACGCTGGCCGCCTTCGCGCGTCCGGCCGCGGCGCAATCGAGCGTCGCGATGTGGTGCCAGACGGGCACGACCTCGACCGGGGCGCCGATCTATCAGCCCGCATCCGCCGCCAACCCTTGTCCGGTCGCCGCAGTTTCGACAACCGGCGCCGGCACGCTGAAAACCGGGCAGGCCGTAATCGCCGTCACCAGCACGGCCGTTCAGCTCCCCGCCAATTCCGGCCTCGTAAACGGGATTGTGGTCACCGCCTGCAACGGCCCGTCGGGGCACACCAACACCGCCGTTATCACGGTTGGCACCAGCTCGGGCCTCACGACCACGGCCGACGGATCCGGCAACGGGTACATCCTGCAGCCCGGCTCCAGCATCGGCCTGGCCGTCAACAACTCCAACCAGGTGTGGATCAACGGCACGGCGACCGACTGCGTGTCGTTTGCGGGGAGCTGAAGCCATGAGGCTTTTGACCTTCTTCCTGGCCGCCATGCTGCTCCTCGCCGGGCAGGCTCACGCAGCATTCCCGCCGTTTGCGAACCCTCCAGGCTGTCCGTCTGGCGGCGGCGACAAGTGCTCGGTCCCGCTTTACCCCAACGGCTCGCCGTATAGCATCAATGAACTGGTACGCGGCAGCGACGGCAATATCTATCGATCGGTCGTGCCGGCCAACGTAGCGAATCCGGCGTCGGCGACCGAGTGCGGGACCAACTGGCTTCCCGTGATGATTTTCGCCAACAAAACCATCAATATAAACCCCGGCGGGACCGGCCAGTGCTCGGGACTGGCAACATCCATGGCCTGGCTCGCGCTCGCCAATATCGCCGACGGCGCGACCGTCACAATTCACCCCGTCGACGGAACCTACACGCTCGGCACCAGCGCCATATCTCTAAACCACCCGTTCGGGCGACAGATCAACATCATCGGAAACACGACGACGCCGGCCAATGTCGTGTTCAACTTTTCCGGCGTTACGACCACGGCCGCAGTGGTTCGCGGGCTTTTCGAATTGTCGAACGGAAACGGCTTCGGGACCATTAATGGCATCACCTATAATGGTCCGACGAATTCCGTTTGCACCCCCAACTGTCAAACGGCCTCCACCGGATACCCAGGCTCGATCTTCGTTTACGCCACCGGCTCCGGCAGCTCGGTTACCGTGGGGCCAAACGTCACGATGGCCGGCGGCTATGCTGGCGCTGCAGGATTTTTCGGCGCCTATGTCGTGGCTGATGGCGTCGACTGTTCGGGTGGTGGCGATGGCTGCATATGGGGCTACGGCAACGGGACCGTCGTTTCCTTTATTGGCGCGAAACTGCACGATTCGGCGACGCCTGCGGTGTTCTCTGGATCGGGCGGCCTTTGCGACAACAGGGCGTACTGCATCGCAGACGGCTCGTTTATGTATTCCAATAACTTCGGCATGTCGCTGTTCAACGACGCCGGGGCCAGAACGAATGGACCTGGAGGCCAGGCAACATTTGGGAAAAACCCGGCTGGAACGTCTTTGAGAAACACGAACAACGCAATTCAGTTTGCCGATACCTCTATCTTCAATGTTGAGGGCACGCCGATTTTTGGCCCGGCCGAATCGACTTGCCGAACAAACATCACAAACTGGTTTCAGGGCGGCAACAGCACCGATAGCGGGTGCAACGTCCAAGGAACGTTCGTCTCGAACGGTAATTACGGCAACATTGTGCTGTATAACAACGGCACAACTTTGCAGATGGAAATGAACAAGAGCGGGCAAACGCTATTCGGTGACACCAGCGTAAAGACCGCGCTCGCCTCTCAAGGAAACTTCCCGCTCTGGCTTGTGGCGAACAACCTCGTCACTATGAAAAACCGCGTCGATCAGTCGGTTATATTCCCTAAGACGGTCTACTCTGGTGAAACGACGTTTACCGTATCGGGTTGCTCGGCCACCTCCCCCGTGGGAAGCGGCACCACCGGCCGATTTACGTCCGGCACCACGGGCACATGCACGGCCGTTATAACCCTGAACGGCGCAACGGGAATGACCGCGGCCAATGGCTGGTCGTGCTATGCCGCCGACAGAACGACGCCGGCCGACATCGTTAGCCAGACGGCCGATAGCACGACCACAGCGACGCTGTCGGGTACGACAGTGTCCGGCGACGTGATCAGCTTCGGTTGCCTGCCGTATTGAGGGCCTATGCCATCCCTACTGCATATAGTCGTCGAGCAGGTGCAGGAACTCGTCAATCTTCGCGTTTGCTGGCGATTTGGACAGCTCGCGGAACACTTCATCCCAAAGCTCTCGCGGAGCGGGAACCGTAATCACGTCTTCTCTCTCAGGCATCGTCTTACCCTTATAAACAGCCACGATAACATATTAGTTAAAATACAATTCGCAGGATGTCGATATGGCTGAAGACGAACCGCCAGTCGGTCGCCGGCTGACCGATAGATACCAAGCGCAACTTGACACGGAGGCTATTCGAATGGCGGCGCAGGCGCTGGAGGCCACGAAACACATCGAGCGACGCGTTGACGACAATTTCAACCGCCTGCGCGACGATCTCAAGGAAATGCGTGTTGACAGGGCCGAGCAACACGCCAGCGCCGAAGTCAAGTTTGAGTCGATCCAGCGCGCTCAATGGGGCGCCGCATCGGCTCTGATCCTGCTGCTGGCCGGCTGGATCTTCTACCTGGCAACTCACCCCACGCATTAGGAGAACAGAAAAATGGCAGACCAAGCCTCCGCGTCCGGATACGGCAAGAGCGCCGCAGCAGTCGGCGCCGGCGCCGCATCGACCATCCTCGCCTACATCGTCGAACAGGTGATTGGGCACCCGCTGCCGGCCGAACAGGTGGCCGCGGTGCAAACCCTCATCACGCTCGGCGCTGTCTATCTCACCCCCCATTCCGCCGTCGGTGGCGGTTCGTGATGCCGGCTGGAACGTACAATCTGGCCGCCGGTTGATACATCATGAACCTGCTGTTGCGGCTCCTGGAAGAGATCGTAGACGTCACCCTTTACGATCTCGAACGCGTTGAAACGTGGTGCCGGCATCATCGGCGGCGCCACCCCTTTCGACCCGTGGCCGGCCGGTTTGCCGGCTTCTCGTATGTTGATCCTCGAACTGGAGTAATTGCTGTGGCACAGCAAACCCTTACCGTTGGCGTAGCCTTCACTGCACCGCTGATCTTTACCGACGCTTCCGGCGCCACCGGGGCCGGTCCGATCGGCTCAATCTCGGCTTCTGATCCGTCTGTCACCGTGGGCCTGTCGGCCGATGGCCAAGCGGCGAATGTGACCATGACGGCCACGCTGCCGACGCCGGCAACCATCACCTGGCACGACCCGGCCGGCGTGGTGCCGGATTTCACCGTTGACGTCAGCGACGCGCCGCCCGTGTTCCAGGCGACCGCCGGCAGCTTCGGCACCTTCGCCGAAGGCACTACCGCCTAACAATTCCCGTGCTATAGTTGGCGCGGTTGGACAGTGAACTCGCCCCGCCGGCCCGTTTCCGGCGGGGCTTTTTCATGCCTGCGGATCTTCGTCTTTCAGCCGCCGGACGCCTTTGACGCCGAGCACGGCCGGCCCTTCGACGCCGTAGAATCGTCGGAATTCTTCCTCCTGTCCGATCGACCGCCATTTGACGTCGGCCCATTGCCCCGTCCAGGGCGCCGATGGATCGGAAATCGCAATGCGCTTTTCTCCATAAAGAACGCCCAGCGCAATCATGATTTCGGCGAACTGCGGTTTTCGCGGCAAAGCGGTGAGCTGGCCGTAAATCGTGTCGGCGATCCCCTCGCCGTCCAGGCTTTCCACGGCCGCCCATACCTGGTGAAGGAACAGGGCGAACTCATCGTCCCAATAAGGCGGATCGCCGATCTTCATTCCAGCGTCTCCAGCACCTTCCGGCCGCTGAACTCGACCAACTCCATCGGATAGCCCTTGTTCATGCGGATGTCTTCCGCATAGGGGCGTAGGCTTTCGATCCGGATTAGGTCGGATCCGATCATCGGCATGATCACGTCATCCGGCATCTTGAGTGCCGGGATGCCGTGGCCGCCGTCGGGCTCGGTGCAGATCCAGGCGTACAGCCGTTCGATCCGCCGTGGCTTGTGTTTGTCGCCCACGTCAGGCCTTCACAAGCGGGCTATCGCTGACCTCATCCCACTTCCCGATGAATTGGGTGATTGGCACGCGGGCGCCGCTCGATTCGTACAGAACGCCGGTCTCGATCTGGTCATATTCGGCGGGGAGCGTCTGCCTGTCTTTTGGGATCGCAAAAAACCGTTTGAAGGGATTGTGCTGCTCGTTCTGCGTCCATGGCGTGCCGTCGATATAGATGCGGCCGTTCGTGCTCGGATAGACGTTGCTCATCTTCTCGCCTTGGAACCAGGCGCTCCAGCACAGCGCCGCCGCCGATGTCAGTAGCTTGCGAGTTTGGTGGCTGGCCGATCCGTTGTTGCGCAAATAGGTGAGCAATGTTTTGCGCGGGTCGCTTGCCCGCAAGCCGTCGTCTTCAAAGGCGCCGCGCCAGAATTCCAGCGCCTGCGGCTGTTGAAATTTGAGCGATTCCATACCGACTGCCATAATCCCGCCGCGCCGGAAAGGCCTTGTGTTTGCGTGAGTGCGGCCGACTGTGTTGATAAAAAGCCGCCCCCATTTTGCATAGTCGCGGTAAATCTTCACCTGCAGCTCGCGGCTACGCAGCATTTCGTGGTCTCGGCTCGCATCGAAACTGAAGCTCGTTTGTAGAAGGCGGCACGCGGCTGCGTAGGTGAGCATCCACGTCGAGTTCATATCGATCTCTTTGTCGAGCGCGTAGGCCTTGAACGTGTCGCCCCATGTGCGCGGCTTGTTGATGTCGATCACTGAATAGATATGATTCGCCTCTTCCTCGTTCGCGCACCGATGGAAGATAAAGACGAATTCCTGCGGTATCTTCGTTTTGACCACGGCGCTCAAGCTGTGTTGGCCGTTGAGCAACCAGACGTCGCCGTTTGGGAGGGCCGCGAATCGCAGCGGCGTTCCTTTGACATACCATCCTCGCGCCATTTCGCTGGCCAGCTCGTCGACATGGTAGGGGCGCTGAATTCGCTGGCGCGGGTACTCGCATGAATACAGCAGATGCCTTGCAAACTCTTCGTTTACGAGGGCGACGTAGGTTTTGACGCTAGATGACTGAAAGGCGTTGGCGTTCATGATTCCATCCATTTCCGCTGTTTCCCCGAATCTATGAAGTTGACTTACCGGACAATCTGTCCGACAAAACCAATATGGTCAATTTATAATTTTGGAGGCCGCAAAAGTGGCAGATATCACACCCAGGAAGACCGCCAAAGGCATAAAGTACGAGGCACGGTGGCCTAATCCGGATGCGCCGGGCAAGTACCGGACCAAGCTTTTCGACAAGAAGGGCGCCGCCGTCGCCCACCTGAATAACCTCACGGTGTTCCAGGCGGAGGAAAAGAAGAAGGCGCAAGTCGCGTCCACGCCGACGATCGAGCAGGCCATGAAAACCTGGCTGCACGTCGCCGAAACCACCGGGATCGACGGCAACGACCCCGTACAGCGCGAAACTCTGCGGCATTACAAAACCGAGGCGAATCACATCATTGCCTTGAAGCTGCTGCCGGCGGCGGAGGGGGTTGACGATCCCGACGCCGGCCGCGCCGTGAAGGATATCCAGATCGGCGAGCTAACGGCGCCGCTAATGATGAAGATTCGCGCCGCCCTTCTTGGCGCCCATAGCCGCAAGAACTCCGGGCGAATTTTTTCCCGCCTGCGATTCGCGCTGAACGAGGCCGTTCGGCAGGGGGAGATCAACACCAATCCAGGACAGGGCGTGTCGGTCAAGATCGGATCTCGCCTTAAGGAGGAAGTGAAAATCCCGGAAGAGTTCGAGGTTGAAGCGCTGTTGAAGGCGGCGGCGCTGGGCGGCCTGCACAATGACGAGCTGCTGGCCGAGCCCTGGCGAACCAACGCGCATCTTATCTGCCAGATCCAGGTTTCCGCCGGGCTGCGGCCGAGCGAAATGCGGGCGTTGGCGCGCAAGTCCATCCGGACAGACTTCCCCATGATTGAGGTGATGCAGAAGGCGGAGGAAGACGGCACGATCAGCGCACCAAAAACCAAGAAGGGCCGGCGCGTGATCCGCATCCAAGAGTCGCTATGGCTCGATATCCTGGCGTGGATGGAGCGCCTTCCGGAGGACCCGGATACGCTGCTGTTCGGCACAGACAGGGGCAATCCGCATTCTCTATCCAACATCACAAACCGCCTGTGGTGGCCGCTGCAGGTGGCCGCGGGCATCGTCGACAAGGCGGGCGAGCCCAAATACATTTTCTACGCGCTACGGCACTTCTACGCGTCGATCGAAATCGCCTTGGGCGCCAACCCGAAAGAGCTGCAGGAAGCCATGGGGCATGAGAAGATCGAAACCACCATGAATATCTACGGGCACCTATTCCGGATGCGCGACGGCGGCGGCCAGGCAGCCCGCGCCGAAATGCGGGCGAAGCGGCTGGCGGGCGATCGGCCCGATGAGACGACGCCGAAAGTGGTCAAATTCAAGAGGGCTTCATAAATGCCGCGCGGTGACGAAACAGCTTTTGAGGAAAAGCAGCACCATGACGCGACGACGGGCCTGCACGGGTGGATGCTCGATCCGCAGGTACAGCGCGAGATTGCCGCCGGCATCTTCCGCGACAGCCGCGTCAGGAGCCTCATGGAGGCCGCCTACCGCGCTGGGCACCGTCAGGGCGGGCACATGATGCTGATGCACGTCTTGACGCTCGGCGTGCCCCGCGTGGGCACGTTTAGCGACGAGGGAGGCGGGATTTGAAGCGCCCGACAGTTCTTGCCCGCGACGTGCCGGTTGTCGTCGTCCGGAAGTCGCGATGACTAAGCGTTGTTTATATTGCGGTGAAGCCGTATCGGCGGCGGAGCGGGCGGCCATGAAAGAGACGTTGCCGGCATTCGGCATGATCCACCGGGACTGTTCGCTGCGCATGGTCGTGGGCGGCGTCAATCATCAACTAGGCCGCTGCAGTTGTTGCGGCGGCACGGAGGATCCGGACCCGCCCAGCATGACCAAGCGCGAGGCGGCTCGGGCTGCCGCGCGCCTTTACCGGGCGAG
>Ga0207671_10003326_pt1 | contig 16155 bp, 16 predicted proteins | sample KBSC24metaG_FD_184352 | JGI IMG/M metagenome (GOLD analysis project Ga0207671, IMG submission 184352) | Corn rhizosphere microbial communities from Kellogg Biological Station, Michigan, USA - KBS C2-4 metaG (SPAdes) (version 2) | ecosystem: Host-associated > Plants > Roots > Rhizosphere > Soil... | reverse complement strand
GGGGCCGGACAAGGACATTCCGCACGTGACTGCGCCGGTGATCGTCAAGTACATCACCGATCTGCAGCTGCTCGGCCTGCTCTGACCGAGGGATTTGTGCACGATTTTCCGCGGCCGCCGCGGAAAATCGTGCGCAAATCACTGGCTACGGGGCGATCAGGACGCCGGCGTCGGACGCGGCCTGCTGCAGCTCGAAGATGTCCAGGGCGGCCCAGTTGTTGATCGCTCCGGTGTAGGAGCCCAGCCAGGGGACGACACCGGGATCCGGTGCGACGCCGAGGTTGTAGGCCTGCATGCCGGGCAGGTGGTGCTCGAAGAAGTTACCGAGGATGTCGACGGCGAAGATGATGTCGTTGATCGGGTTCGGGCCCCACAGCGCGGATGCGTTGAACAGCGGGTTCACCGCATCCGGATCGCCGATCATCACGATGTTGCCGTAGTGCGGCTTGCTGCCGCCGGTGGGGTCGTAGGCCGGCATGAACGGCTGCAGCCCCGGCAGATCGGTGGAGAAGTAGGCCGCGGTGTCGCCGTAGGTCTCGACGTTGACGAAGTTCTGCGCGGGGCTGTTGTTGCCGGGCACCGACGTGTTCAGGCCTGGACCTTCGAAGCCGATGCCGCCGAGGCCCGTCTTCTGCGCGACGAACTGGGCTTCCCAACCACCCAGCGAGTGGCCGGTGACGAAGATGTCATCGGTCGTGTAGCCCTGCTCGAGGGCCGCGGCTTCGACTTTGCGCTCGAACGCCAACGAGTCCCAGAAGGCCTGCGGTGTGGTGTGAGTGAAGATGACCTGCATGTCCGTGAAGATCTGCGACAGCGCGATGAGCGGATGGAACAGCAGATTCGTGCCGCCCGTCGTGCCCTGGTACGCGATGATGACCTGGCCTTCGGGCGTCACCCACGCCTTGCCGACGGCGCCGGACAGCGGGTTGAAGGTCTGCATCTGAAAACCGTTGACGGTGAACGGCTTCAGATCACCCGGCTGGGCACCGAGCACATAGGCGTTGGCCGCGGCGTTCAGGAACTGCCCCACCGTCGGGGTGTCGCCACTGGTGGGTCCGTTGTAGGTCAGCTCCGGCACGACGGGCGCCGCCGTCGGTGTCTTGCTCAGACCGAGCATGTCCTCGATGCGACGGAACCCGGCGAACAACGCCTCGGAAATAGGCGACCAGTTGAACGGGCTCTTCGGGCCGCTCTGCGAGACCGTCAGGTCCAGCACCTGCAGGACGGTGTTGATGATGCGTCCGGGCAGCTGGATGATTTTCGCGATCGGGTTCAGCGGCTGCGGTGGCGTCGGCGTCGTCAGGGTGCCGACGGTGTTGTTGGTCGCGGACAGGGCCGCTAGCCGGGTGACCGGTGCGGGCGCCTTGGCCGGCGCGGAGGTGTTGGTGCCGGTCGCCGCGGACGGCGTGGTCGGTGAGGCCGTAGAAGCCGCAGTCGCCGCAGAGGCCGTCGAGTCCTTGGCAGGAGTGCTCGCCGTGGCGGGTTTGAGCTTCGGTGCCTTCTTGCCGTTGTCGGCGGGCTTGACCGAGTCCGAGCCCGTCTTCGCCGGTTTGGCGGCCGGCTTGGGATCGGGCTTTACCGCGGGGGTGGGGTCCGGCTTGGCTTCCGGCTCCGCGCCTGACTTGGGATCGGTGGCCGGCGTGTCGGTGGCGGTGTCTTGCTTGGTGTCGGACTTGTCGGCCTTGGCCGCCGTCTTGCCGGGCTTCTTCTTGTCCGCGTTCGCCGGCTTGGGCTTGGTGGGCCCGGGCTTCGGTGCTCCGGCCTGGCTGGTCGAGGTACCCGGCGAATCGGGCGCCCCAGTTTCGGCCCAGGCGACGTTCTGACCGGTCGCTGCCGCGATACCCATGGCGGCGGCGAGCACCGCCAGGCGGTACCGACTGGATTTACGCAGACTGATCCCCGACTGTGTCCCCACAGGTGTCCCCTTTGACATCCCTGGTGCCCGCTGTAACGCGCACGAATCTGACGACACTATGACATCAAGTGATGTCAGTCACGATCAGGTTTGCCAAAGTTTTGGATCACTGTGACGGGGTCAGCGCACGCGCGCTGCCACCGCCTCTGGCATCGGTTCGTACCGGGCGAAGGAGCGGCTGAACGACCCGGCTCCGTGGGACAACGACCGCAGCTCGATCGGGTACCGCGTGAGTTCGATCTCCGGAATCTCGGCATCGATGCCGGTGCACGAATCGCCGGCGGTGTCAGTCCCCAGCACCCGGCCGCGCCGCCCCGACAGATCGCTCATCACCGCGCCGACCATTTCGTCGGGCACCACGATGTGCACGCTGTCGATGGGTTCGAGGAGATTCACCGACGCCGCGGCGGCGGCCTCGCGCAGCGCCAGCCCGCCCGCGAGCTGGAAGGCGTAGTCCGACGAGTCCACGCTGTGGGCTTTGCCGTCCAGCAGCGTCACCCGGATGTCGACCATCGGGTAGCCGCAGATGCCCCGATCCATCTGGGCGCGAACGCCTTTCTCCACGCTCGGGATGAACTGCCGTGGCACCGCGCCGCCCACGACCTTGTCGACGAACTCGAAACCGGCTCCTTCCGGAAGCGGCTCGACGGTGATGTCACACACCGCGAACTGCCCGTGCCCGCCGGATTGTTTGACGTGCCGTCCGTGCCCTTTCGCATTGCCGCCGAACGTCTCTCGTAGCGGCACGCGCAGTTCGGTGGTGTCGACCGCGACCCCGAACCGCCGGGACAGCGCGTCCAGAACCACCGCGGAATGGGCTTCGCCCATGCACCACAACACGATCTGGTGGGTCTGCGGGTTCTGCTCGATGCGCAGTGTCGGATCCTCGGCGGACAGCCGGGCCAGGCCTACCGACAGCTTGTCCTCGTCGGTCTTGGCGTGCGGCACGATCGCCATGGGAAGCAGCGGCGCCGGCATGGTCCACGGCCGGCATACCAGCGGGGAAGCCTTGTCCGACAAGGTGTCCCCGGTTTCGGCGCACGTCAGCCGCGCGATGGCGCAGATGTCCCCGGCGATCACCTCGGCGGCGGGGCGTTGCTTGCGGCCCAGCGGAAACGACAGTGCCCCGACGCGCTCGTCCTCGTCGTGGTCCTCGTGCTCGGCGCAACCCGCGCCGGGTTCGGCGAACGAATTGAAATGGCCCGACACGTGAACCGTCGTGTCGGGCCTGATGGTGCCGGAAAACACCCGGACCAGACTGACCTTGCCGACGTACGGGTCCGACGTCGTCTTCACCACCTCTGCCAGCAGGGGCGCGGCGGGATCGCAGGCGGGCGCGGGCCTCTCCACCCCGGCCGGGGTGAATACCTGCGGCGGCACATGCTCTGGGGGAGAGGGGAATCCGCGGGCGATGACGTCGAGCAGTTCGGCAGCCCCGATACCCGTGGTGCTACACACCGGGATCACCGGGAAGAACGAACCGCGGGCCACCGCGCGCTCGAGGTCGGCAACCAGCACCGCGTTGTCGATCTGTTCGCCACCGAGGTACCGCTCCATCAACGTTTCGTCCTCGGATTCCTCGATGATGCCCTCGATGAGGGTGGCGTCGTCCGCGAGCAGCGAGACGAGCCCGTCATCGTCGGGTAGATACAGCGGAATCACCTTGTCCCCGAACGACTCCTGCGCGGACTGCACGGCGCCGGCGAACGTCGCGCGAGCATGATCCAGTTTCGTCACCACGACGGCGCGCGGCATCCCGACGTCGGCGCATTCGCGCCACAATGCCTTGGTGGCAGCGTCCACCACGTCGTTGGCGGCCATCACGAACAACGCGCAATCGGCAGCCCGGAGTCCGGCCCGCAATTCGCCCACGAAATCGGCATAGCCGGGGGTGTCCAGGAGATTGACCTTCACCGGCCCGTGTTGGAGTGAAGCCAAAGCCAATCCGACCGACCGCTGCTGTTCGACTTCCGCCGGCTCGTGGTCGCAGACGGTGGTGCCGTCGAGCACCGTGCCCGCCCGCGTCAGCACGCCCGCGTGGAGCAGCAGGGCCTCGACCAGGGTCGTCTTGCCGGACCCAGATGGCCCGACCAGAACCACATTTCGGATCGAGGCCGGACTTTCCGCGCTGGGCGCGGCGCCGGATGAGGTATTCGTCTTGTCCGCCATGGCGTGCCCCTATCGACGACTCACGTCCACCATGCTCCTGAGGCGACGGTCGGCACAAGAGTCAGGCGTGCCACGAACTCCAACGGGTGATCGCGACGCGGATCACCGGGCCGTCGAGCGCGACCCGGTCGTACTGGTGGTACTTGGCCCGTAGCAGCGAGTAGCCGATCGCCATCTCGTCACCGCTCGGGTGCACCGTGGCGATGCCGTCGGCGCGGGCCCACCACAGGTGCGACCAGTCGTCGTCGTACTCCTCGGCGAGCAGGCTCACGCGCGGGTTGGCCGCGATGTTGTCCAGCCGTCGCAGATGCTGCGTCGACTTTCGCTTGGCATCGACCGCGGTATAGAGCCGGTCCCCACTGACCGCGAAGACGACGGGGACCACATGCGGCTGACCCTCGCCGGACACTGTGGCCAACACCGCGACCGGGGCGGCGGAGAACAGGGCGGCTGGGTCGGACATCAGCGGTGGCGTGGGTTCGGGGCGACGCTCATGGGCATGCGGGTCACGTTGATCTCGGGCGGACGCGTAGGTGCGGGCGGGGCGGCCGGCGGGTGGTACGCCGGGGGGGCCGCGGCCGGAGCTGGTTCGGGGGAGGGTGGCGGAGGAGGTGGCGCGGGGGCGGGCGCGGAGGTGGTGGTCGTCGTGGTGGTTGTGGTCGTCGTCGGCGTCGATTCCACCGGCGAGGGCTCGTCCGCCCCGGAATCCTTGCGGGTGGCCAGGACCACCAGTGAGACGACGAGGGCGACTACCGCGACCGCCACCACGATCAGCAGCAGTTGGGCGTCTTTCCGGCGGTACCAGGGCGGTGGCGTCTCACGGAATCGCCAGGTGTCGGTGTTGAACGCGTCAAAGGTGTCGCCGGTCGGCTCCGGTTCGGGGATGACGAACGAGCCGGTCGTCGGGCCGGCAAATGGTCCGGTGCCGTGCGGGCCCGGGTCGACGGCGCGGAACGGGTCGGTGTCCGGGTCGTCGTCCTGTGCCGCCTCGGCGGAGGATTCCAGCACGCCGCCCGGCGATAGTTCGCGCTCTGCGTCGTCGCTGTCAGCCACCTCCCAGATGCTAGGGGTGGCTCGCGCCAATTGCTCGGTATCGGCGCGCGTGTCTGCCCTTTAGACGTCCTTGACCGGTTCGATGCCGAGGTCGCGGTAGCTGACCAGCGCGGCAAACGGCACGCCGCGCTTGGCGAAACGGTCGGTGGCGATGTCGCCGCGGTCGACCATCGGGATGACGCCGGTGACGACCGCGCCGAGTGAGGCAACCCGCTCGTAGGCGATTTCCGTCGAGCCGCCGGTGCTGATCACGTCGTCGACCAGGAGGACGCGAATGCCCGGCTCGATGCGCGTGCCCTCGATCCACTGCTCGCGGCCGCGCGCCTTCTGCTCCTTGCGGACGGAGAACCACCGCTTGCCAGTGACCATTGCGACGCCGTGTGCCAGCGGGTCGGCGCCCATGGTCAGGCCGCCGACTGCGTCGAACTCGATGCCGCGCAACGCGGCCAGTTCGGCCACGGCTTTGCTCACGATCGTCATGCTCACGCCGTTGTCGATGGCGAACTTGCCGTCGATGTAGTCGTGGCTGAGCTGTCCGCTGGCCAGCCGGAACGGCTCCTCACGGCGCTCGTAGCCGCGGGTGCGGATCAGGTCGAAGGCGGCTTCCCAGCTTGCGGGGCGATCAGACATGGTGCGAATCCTAAACCTGGCGGGACAGTCGAGCCAATTCGACTGTCGCTGAACGTAATTCGTCGATGGACTGCAGGGGCTGTGGGTATCCGACCCGGGTGTAGGCCAGGCCGCGGGTGGTGTCGACCCGAAGATCCAGGCCGTAGCGGTCGGCGCCGGTGCAGGTCGCCGACTCGGTGTCGGGGTAGCCGCCCAGGACCCGGGCCATGGCCGCGAGCGAGTCGGCATGGTCGGCGTTCAGGTGTGCGATGGCCCCGGCGGCCGACGGCGTCACCGGATCTGGCTGGGCCGCAGCGTAATCCGCGCCCGTGGTCGAATCCATGCGGCCGTAGCCGCCGACCCACCGCACCCGGTCGACGTGCAGCACCCACAGGGCGAAGTCGGTGTAGTCGATGTAGTACTTCGCGGCCGGTACCGCCGCCACGTGGGCATCGCGGGCAGCGTCACGTTCGGCGCCTTCCGGCCGCGACACCCGTCCAGCCAGCGTCACCCGGCCACCGGCCAGCGGGTCCTTGTCGGTGCTGGCCGCGATGATCGAGATGCTGGCCCGCTGATCGCCGGCCAGGTTCCGGCCGTGCTCGGCCAGATTCGAGACGCACAGCACCGGCGCACCGCCGAGCAGTCCATAGGTCACCATCGACGCCCACGGATCGCCGTCTGCGGTCAAGGTCGCGAGGGTTCCGGTGTTGGTCGAGGCCGCGATGGTGCGGGCCTCTTCAGCGGCCGACGGCCGGGTCGGGTTGACGATTTCGGCCAGCGGGGGCGGGATCGTCGGGGCATCACCTGGGTCACCATGATCGCGCGTCGCCACGTTTGCACCCTACCCAGCCGCGGGTACGTTAGTGATCGATGGACGCCTCCAACGGTGGCGTGGAACATCCGAGCGCCGCGGACTTCGAACATGCGCGGGTCCTCCCTGAGGACCGCACCTGGTTCAAGCGCGCGGTTTTCTATGAGGTGTTGGTCCGCGCCTTCTACGACTCAGACGCTGACGGCTCAGGTGACCTCCGAGGTCTCACTGAGCGACTCGACTATTTGAAATGGCTTGGTGTCGACTGCATTTGGTTGCCACCGTTCTATGACTCGCCGCTGCGCGACGGCGGCTACGACATCCGCGACTTCTACAAGGTGCTGCCGGAATTCGGCACCGTCGAGGACTTTGTCGCCCTGCTCGACGCGGCGCACCGGCGTGGCATCCGCGTCATCACCGACCTGGTGATGAACCACACCTCGGACACCCACGCGTGGTTCCAGGAGTCCCGCCGCGACCCCACCGGGCCCTACGGTGACTACTACGTCTGGAGCGACACCAGCGAGAAATACCAGGACGCGCGCGTCATCTTCGTCGACACCGAGGAGTCCAACTGGACCTTCGACGCAGTCCGTAAGCAGTTCTACTGGCACCGCTTCTTCTCCCACCAGCCCGACCTGAACTACGACAACCCGGCCGTGCAGGAAGCGATGATCGACGTCCTGCGCTTCTGGCTGGACCTGGGCATCGACGGGTTCCGGCTGGACGCGGTGCCGTACCTGTTCGAGCGCGAGGGCACCAACTGCGAGAACCTGCCCGAGACGCATGCCTTCCTCAAGCGCTGCCGCAAGGTGATCGACGACGAATTCCCGGGCCGCGTCCTGCTGGCCGAGGCCAATCAGTGGCCGGCGGATGTCGTCGAGTACTTCGGCGACCCGGAGACCGGCGGCGACGAATGCCACATGGCCTTCCATTTTCCGCTGATGCCAAGGATTTTCATGGCGGTCCGCCGGGAGTCCCGCTTCCCGATCTCGGAGATCCTGGCCCAGACACCGGCGATACCGGACCTTGCTCAGTGGGGCATCTTCCTGCGCAATCACGACGAGCTGACCCTGGAGATGGTCACCGACGACGAGCGCGACTACATGTACTCCGAGTACGCCAAAGACCCGCGGATGAAGGCGAACGTGGGCATCCGGCGGCGCCTGGCCCCGCTGCTGGAGAACGACCGCAACCAGACCGAGCTGTTCACCGCGCTGCTGTTGTCGCTGCCCGGGTCACCGGTGCTGTACTACGGCGACGAGATCGGCATGGGCGACATCATCTGGCTCGGTGACCGCGACGGCGTGCGAACCCCGATGCAGTGGACGGCCGACCGCAATGCCGGGTTCTCCACCGCCAACCCGGGCCGGCTGTACGTGCCGCCGAGCCAGGACCCCGTCTACGGCTATCAGGCGGTGAATGTCGAAGCCCAGCGCGACACCACGAATTCCCTGCTCAACTGGACGCGCACCATGCTCGCGGTGCGGCGGCGGCATGACGCGTTCGCCGTCGGCTCGTTCCGGGAACTCGGCGGGTCCAACCCGTCGGCGCTGACGTACGTGCGGGAACTGGACGGTGACACGGTGTTGTGCGTCAACAATCTGTCCCGTTTCCCCCAGCCGATCGAACTGAACCTGCAGCATTGGAACGGCTACACCCCGGTCGAACTGACCGGCCGGGTCGAGTTCCCCCGCATCGGGGAGCTGCCGTACCTGTTGACGCTGCCCGGGCATGGTTTCTACTGGTTCTCGTTGCGTGCGCCCGTCGGTGAGGAGCCGTGATGGATCCACAGTTGACCGAATACCTGACCCAGCAGCGCTGGTACGCCGGCCGCAACCGGGAGCTGACCGACGCTGAACCGGCGCTGGTGGTGGCGCTGCGCGACGACATCGACCTGGTGCTGCTCGATGTCAGTTATGACGACGGCCCCGGCGAGCGGTACCAGCTGGTGCTGCGCCGGGGTGACAACGACGGTGACGCCGTCTTTGATGCCATGGGCGACCCCGAGGTCGCGAACCTGCTGCTCAGCCTGATCACGGAGTCCGCGACGATCGGACCCGTCTCTTTCGCCGCGGAACCCGGCGCCGAGCTGCCTGTAGGCGAGACAGCGCGGGTGATGGGCGCCGAACAGAGCAATACCAGTGTCGTGTTCGACGAGGCTGCGATCCTCAAGGTGTTCCGCCGCGTCATGCCCGGGGTGAACCCCGACATCGAACTCACCCGGGTGCTGAGCCGGGCCGGCAGCCCGCATGTGGCTCCGCTGCTCGGCACGATGTCGTTGGACGGTGGCCCCGAGACCGCGTTGGGCATGCTGGCGCGCTTCGCCGACAACGCTGCCGAGGGCTGGGACATGGCGGTGGCCAGCACCCGCGACCTGTACGCCGAAGGCGACCTGTACGCCAACGAGGTGGGTGGCGACTTCGCCGGGGAGTCGGAGCGGCTGGGGCACGCCGTCGCGGCGGTCCACGCCACGCTGGCCGCCGAACTCGGCACGGCCACGGCGCTGTTTCCTGTCGAGACGATGCTGGAGCGGCTGGCGGCGGTGACCGCGTCGGTGCCGCAGGTCCGGGAGTACGCCGCGGCCATCGAGGGTCGTTACCGTGCGCTCGAGGGGCAGCCGATCACCGTGCAACGAATACACGGCGACCTGCATCTGGGGCAGGTGCTGCGCACCCCCGAGACGTGGCTGCTGATCGACTTCGAAGGTGAGCCCGGGCAGTCACTCGATCAGCGCCGCGCACCCGACTCGCCGCTGCGGGACGTCGCGGGCATGCTGCGGTCATATCAATACGCGGCATTTCAGCGGCTGACCGAGGGCGGCGGCAACGAACAGCGACGCAAGCAGCTCGCGGCACGCGCGCGTGAATGGGCCGACCGGAACCGGGCGGCGTTCTGTACGGGCTATGCCGAGGGCGGCGGGACCGATCCCGACGCTGAACTACTCGCCGCCTACGAACTCGACAAGGCGGTCTACGAAGCCGGGTACGAGGCCCGGCATCGGCCGCACTGGCTCGACCTGCCGCTGGGAGCCATCGCGAACATCGTCAGCGGTTAGTGCACCTAACCGCTGACGATGATCGTCAGGCCATGGACTTCACGACCGCCTGAGCGGGCTTCGGGCTCCAGTCGGAGTGGTAGACGCCGATGGATTCCTCGGGATTCGAGCTGCCGGTGACGCGGTCGCGCGTGGTGTAGATGTACGACGGGCCGGCATAGGGCAGGGTCCGCCACTTGGCCAGGAAGTCGCGGATGTAGTCGGCCTGGGTGGCCTCGTCGACGGCCGAGTTGGGCTCGCCATACTCGGTGGCCCAGATCTTCTTGCCGCCATCACCGTTGGCGGCCATGGCGGCGTGGATGCCGTCGGTCTGGCTCAGCGGCGAGTTGGGCACTCCGGCGCCGGCCGAGAATTTCAGGTTGTAGTGGTACGGGTGGAACGACAGCGCGTCGAACGAACCCGCGGCACCGGCGCCGTACATGCGCTGGATGAACGTGACGGGGTCGAGGGTCAGCGAGCCGAAGGACACGACGGCGCCGACCACACCGCCGATGACGACGGCGCCGCGATCGGCGGCCTTGATCTTCGGATACGACGCCTTGAGCATGTCGGCGTAGACGGCGGGCTCCGGGCCCTGCGGGCCGGAGGTCCAGGACATCACCGCGTTGGGCTCGTTCCAGATCTCGTACGCGTCCACCCGGCCCTTGTAATGCGCCGCCACCGCGCCGGCGAAGTCGCCGTACACCGCGGCGGAGGCCGGCGGGCTGCTGATCGGGATGGCGCCGGGCGCCACGGCCCAGGCCGGTGTCGCGACGATCGCGCCGACCACCGACATGTGGCGGGCATTTGCCGCACCGACGACGGTATCGACCTGGCCCCAGTTGAAGCTGCCCTGGGTGCCCTCGATGCCGGCCCACGGAATGATGATGCGCACGGTGCGCACACCGGTCGCGGACATGAGGTCGAAGGTGTGGTTGATGTCGTCGGCGTTCATGCCGTAGACGTCGGAATCGGCGAAGCCGACACTGCTGGCCGACTGGCTGATGCCCGTCGGGATGAACGGGATGGTGGCCGGGCTGTTGGCCAGGGTTTCGGTGGCGGCGGCGGAAACTGCCGCGACGGTGAAGAGGGCTGCAGCGATCTTGGTGACGTTGCGCAACGTTTGCTCCAATCTGTGGCACTGCTGTTGATCTCGACCCCCGCCGAATAGGTTGAACCTAACAGCTATTCAGCCGAGGTCGGCAGGACTGAGCGATACAACTCCGTCATCACAACTTCCGTCACCGGACCAGGCGGCGCAGCAGGGCCGATGCCGCGGCGATACCGAGTACTGCCGCGACCGCGAGAACCTCGATATCGAGCACGGTGTCGCCGGGCGTGCCCAGCAGCAGCGAGCGCAGTGCATTCACTTCATAGGACAGCGGGTTCACGGTGGACAGCGCGTGCAGCCAGCCCGGCATGATGTCCACCGGATACAGCGCGTTGGAAGCAAAGAACAGGGGCATGGTGATGGCCTGGCCGATGCCCATCAAGCGGTCGCGGTTTCGGACCAGCCCCGCCAAAGTCATTGACAGACAGGAGAAGAACGCCGACCCGAGCATCACCACCGCCATGGCGGCCAGGACGTGCAGCGGATTGAAACTCAGGTGGATGCCCATCAGCAGAGCGATCACGAGGACCCCGATGACCTGGGCGATCGAGCGCACTCCCGCCGCGAACGCCTTGCCTGTGATCAGCGCCGACGCCGGTGACGGCGTGACCATCAGTTTGGCGAGGATGCCGGCGTCGCGGTCCCAGACGATCTGGATGCCGTAGAAGATCGAGATGAAAAGCGCCGACTGGGCGATGATGCCGGGCGCCAGGAACGACAGATACGGCACGTTGCCGGTGTTGATCACGTGCAGCCGCGAGAAGGTCTGGCCGAAGATCAGCAGCCACAATGCGGGCTGAATCGTCCGGGTGACCAACTCGGTGCGGTCGTAGCGCAGCTTCTGCAATTCGACGAGTGCGAACGCGCCCATCCGGCGGGCGAGGCCGCCGATGCGTTTCGCTCCGCGGGGCGCGGCGACCAGTTCGACGTCAACTGACACGGCGGGCCGTCCTCCTTCCGGCGCGAACATCCTGCAGAGACTGACGGTCGTCATCCCCGGACAGGTCGGAGCCGGCATAGTGCCGAAAGACATCCTCGAGCGTGGCCGACGGGCCGCGTGCGGCCTTCAGATCGGTGGGGGAGCCGACGGCCTGCAGGGTCCCGCGGTGCATGAGGGCGACCCGGTCGCACAGGGCGTCGGCTTCCTCCATGTAATGGGTGGTCAGCAGGACCGCCATGCCGAACTCCTGCTGCATGTGCGCCACCTGGGTCCAAACGCTGTCGCGGGCAATGGGATCCAGGCCGACGGTGGGCTCATCGAGGATCAACAGCGACGGCCGGTTCACCAGGGCCTGGGCCAGCTCGAGGCGGCGGACCATACCGCCGGAGTATGTCTTGGCGGGACGGTCGGCGACGTCGAGCAGTTGCATGGCCTCGAGTGCGTCGTCGACCCGTGCCCGACGTTCGCGCCGCGGCACGTCGTAGAGGCGGGCGAACAGGTCGACGTTCTGGCGTCCCGTTAGCGCGGACTCGATCGAAAGGTGTTGCGGCACATACCCGAGGTTCTGCCGGATATCCATGGTGCGGCGCCCCGAGTCGAGGCCGAAGATGCCTACCTGTCCGTGCTGGACGGGGGTCAGAGTGGTGAGCAGTCGCACCAGGGTGGTCTTCCCGGCACCATTGGGGCCCAGCAATCCCATGGTCTCGCCCACGGCGACGGTGAGGCTGAGGTCGTCGACCGCGATGAAATCGCCGTACCGGTGGGTGACGTGGTCGCATTCGATGGCGGGGGTACTCATGGTTGGTTCTCCTGGAGCATCCGGGTCATCTCGGCCAGGACGTTCAAACCTTTTGTCAGATCGCCGATTTGCTCGTCATCGAGTTGCTTCAGTACGACGTCGAGGGCGGCCCGGCGGGAAGCTCTGGTCTGATCGGCGAGTTGTTGGGCGGGTTCGGTCAGCCGGAGGCGGCCGATGCGGCGATCGTCGGGGTCGACGCCGCGGACGAGTAGTTGGTCCGCGGTCAGCTTGGACACCAAGGTCGACGCGGTGTTGGCGGCCAGGCCGAGTTCCTCCGCGGCTTCGCGCACCGAGATTCCGGGCTGGCGGCCGACCAGTCTGAGCAGCTCGGCCTGTGATTGCGTGACGCCCGCGAAGCTCCCCCCGGCGGTCCTGCGCAACTGCCGGCGGAATCGGCCGACGGTGTGGAACAGGTCGGTGGTGAGTTCGGCGGTGAGGCCGGGGCGAGTAGGCACGTTTCAATAATAGCTCTGTTACAGAGGTATTGCAGAGCCGTGGTTTACTCGGGCGGTGTTTCCCGACTACCGCACGCTGCTGACCTCGTTCGACGGCGGTGTGGTGACGTTGACGCTGAACCGGCCTGAGCGGCGCAACGCTTTTGGTGACGGCATGCGGGAGGAACTCGCCGACGCCTACACCCGGTGCGACGACGCCGACGACGTCCGCGCCGTCGTGCTGACCGGCGCGCCACCGGCGTTCTGCGCCGGCGCTGACCTGGCCGCGGGCGACCAGACGTTCGCGGCGCCGGGCCCGGAGTTCAGTGCGGCCGGCATCCCGGTCCCAGCCTGGTCGTTGAGCAAGCCGGTGATCGCGGCGGTCAACGGGCACGCGATCGGGTTGGGACTGACCCTGGCGCTGCAGTGCGATATCCGGATTTTCGCCGCCGACGCGCGCTACGGCGTCGTGCAGGTGCGCCGCGGCGTGGTCGGGGACGCGTACTCGCACTGGGCGCTGCCGCGGTTGGTCGGTATCGCGCGGGCCGCGGAAATCCTGTTGACCGGAACGACTTTCGATGGACAGCGTGCGGTGGAGCTGGGTATCGCGAGCCGCGTACTGCCGGCCGATGAGGTACTGCCGGCCGCGCTGGCGGTGGCACATGACATCGCGGACAACACCGCGCCGATGTCGGTGGCGGCCAGCAAGCGACTGCTTTGGGACTCCTTCGAGCTGTCGCGCGACGAGGTGGGGCGGCGGGAGACGGAGATCCATCTCGCGGTGATGGCGCATGACGACGCCAAGGAAGGTCTGCGGGCGCGGCAGGCCGGACGTCGGCCGCGGTGGTCGGGCCGGCCGGTGGATCCGACGCGCTAGACGATCACCACGCCGGAATCTCGCAGCGCCGCAACGGCATTCGCGGTGCCGTCGGCCGACACTCCGGCGGTGTAGTCGAGCAGGACGCGGGTGCGGAACCCGGCCTTGGCGGCGTCGGCCGCCGTCGCCTTGACGCAGTAGTCGGTGGCGATGCCGACCACGTCCACCTCGTCGACCCCGCGGGCGCGCAGCCAGTCCGCAAGGCCGGTGCCGGCGCCGTCAGCGCCTTCGAACCCGCTGTATGCCGCGGAGTACCGGCCCTTGCGGAACACCGCTTCGACGGCGGAGAGATCCAACTCGGGGTGGAACTGCTCGCCCGGCGTCCCGGCGACGCAGTGTGGCGGCCACGACGTCAGGTAGTCGGGTTGGTCGGAGAAATGCGCACCCGGGTCGATGTGATGATCGGCGGTGGCCACGACGTGGTCGTACTCGCGGCGGGCCAGCAGGCCGGTGATCGCGCGGGCCACTTCGCCGCCGCCTGACACCGCGAGGGAACCGCCCTCGCAGAAGTCGTTCTGCACGTCGACGACGATCAACGCCCGCATGTGTCCACGGTAGACCGGTTGCTGCGCTTCGCCTGTTGCCGTAGCGTCCGGACACGTGTCCGAACAGGCGCTTGAGCCCACCCGGCGCCGGTTGACGGCCAAACAGGCCGATACGGTCGACCGGCTGAGTCGTGCCGCCCTTGATCTGCTGCGCCGCGAGGGCTTCGCAGGCCTGACGGTGCGCCGGGTCGCGGCCGACGCCGGTGTCGGCGCGGCAACCGCCTACACCTACTTCTCATCGAAGGAACACCTCGTCGCCGAGGTGTTCTGGCGCCGGTTGGCTTCCTCGCCGCCCGCGGCCCACGACTCGGACGATCCTGCCACCCGGGTCACCGAAGTGCTGCGGCATATCGCGCTCCTGGTGATCGACGAGCCGGAATTCGCGGGGGCGGTGACCAACGCGCTGCTCGGGCGCGATCCGGATGTCGAGGTACTGCGACAGCGCATCGCCGGGGATATCCGCTCCCGGCTGGCCGCGGCGCTCGGCCCCGATGTGGACGACGATGTCATCGAATCGCTGGAGATGCTCTATTCGGGCGCGCTGGTCCGGGCCGGCATGGGGTTCACGTCGTACGACGAGATCGCTGAGCGGCTGGAGAAGTCAGCTCGGCTGATGCTGCGCTGACGACCGGGCGCCCAGCATCGCGAGCGCGGCGGTGAGGGCCGGCTCGGTGAGCTCTGCGACGTCACGGCCATCCTCGACGAGCAGTGCGGTGAGTTCGCGAAGACCGCCGAGCAGGATCAGGGCCACCGGCCGGCTGACCGGGGACAGACCGGCTCGCTGAAATCCCGCACCGCTGCTGAGGTCGACGACCATGTCGGTGAGCTGCTCCATGGCATGGCGATTCAGCGGCAGCGCGGCGTCACCGAGGGCGGGGGCTTCCCGAATCCAGCTCAGAGTGATCGCGGGCCGCGAGGCGATGTGCGCGACGTACGCGTCGACCGCATTGCGCACCTGCCGCTCCCAGTCGGCGTCGGGATCGATGGCGGCGCGGATCCGGGCGATGAGGTCCTCGTTGTTGGTGCGCAGCAGCTCGATGAAGCACTGTTCCTTGCTGGCGAACTGGTCGTAGAAGGTGCGCTTGGACGTTTTGGCGTTGCGGACGATGTCGGCGACGGTCGTGTCGCGATATCCGCGGGTGGTCAGCGACGCGGCGAGCCCGTCGAGCAGCCGCCCTCGGAAGGGCTGCGCCGCTGATTGTGCCGAGTTGACCTCGCCGTCTGCCATCTCTCCCAGAACCCTTGCCTAGCTGTGGTACCAGCCGGTACCGTACCTGATAACCCTGTGGTACACCGTGGTACCGCGGAATCAGTGGCTTGGAGCGTGCCATGACCGAAACTGTCACCGCTGAACTCACCGAGGATGCCCCGGCGATCCACCTGCCGCCGGCGACCGGAATCCCGAAGCTTCTCCAAGGCGTCGCGTTCGCGACCAATCGGCGCCGGTTCGTCAACCGGATGGTGCCGCGACTCGGGCCGGTATTCACCTGTGATGCACCGGTTTTCGGCCGCGCTGTCATGGTGACCGACCCGCAGCTGGCCAAGCAGTTGTTCGCGGCGAACCCGGCCGACGTCGGCAACATCCAGCCGAACCTGTCGCGCGTGCTCGGCAGGGGGTCGGTGTTCGCGCTCGACGGCGCCGAGCACCGGTTGCGCCGCAAACTGCTGACGCCGCCGTTCCACGGCAAGAGCATCAAGAACTACGAGCGCATCTTCGAAGAGGAGACGCTGCGCGCCGCGGCGTCCTGGCCGGAGGGGAAATCGTTCCCCACGCTCGAACCGATGATGCACATCACCCTCAACGCCATCCTGCGCGCGGTGTTCGGCGCCGACGGTCACCACCTCGACGAACTGC
>Ga0207671_10003318_pt1 | contig 16175 bp, 10 predicted proteins | sample KBSC24metaG_FD_184352 | JGI IMG/M metagenome (GOLD analysis project Ga0207671, IMG submission 184352) | Corn rhizosphere microbial communities from Kellogg Biological Station, Michigan, USA - KBS C2-4 metaG (SPAdes) (version 2) | ecosystem: Host-associated > Plants > Roots > Rhizosphere > Soil... | reverse complement strand
CGCCGGCAGTAATATTTATTTTTTCAAAAAGGGTACTGCGCAGGTAAAGCGAAATATTGGACAGTTGAAAAGAATCTACCATAAAATTATAACTGCCATTAAAACCAAAGCCATCAATTAGTTTTATTTTTTTTATACCTGCATCAGTGGTATCTTTTTTTGATCGCACTTTCATCTCCAGGTTATTGTCCAGCCCAAAACTAAGTCCGCCAAATTTTTGCCGGCTAAGCGAACCATAGATACTGCCATCATAATAAGAAAGATAATCGCTGGATTTGAGGCTGTCTTTGGTAATATATGGTTTATAATAATCCTTTGCTGCCAGGCCGGGGTTGTAACTGGCGCTGAGCGTGGGCCGCATGACGTGCCGGATGGCCATGATATGACTTGTTTTACTAAACTCGTGCAGGCCAAACAACGCTGTGTTAATGCCGAGGCTGAAAGACACATCGCTGGACCGGTAAAATCCTTTTGTAACCACGTTCTCCAGGCTATCCGACGCAAAATTATACCTTCTTTCAATCCTTCTCGAATACCAGTTCTCACGGTAAGATATACCCGGCGATATCTGGAATGGCCCGAGTGATGGCAATGCAATGGTAATGGGCACGCTGTGCTGGGCGCCCCACTGGGTAGTATCCAGCAGGCGGCGGAAACTAAACAGCGAATCATACACAGATGCCTGGTTGGCAACATTGGTATTTAATCCGATGCCCAGTTTCTCCCACCACTTGGGGGTTCCCACCATTTCTTTTTTCTGCAGCGGGTACAAAGTATTTACCGTAAAGCCAATGGTAGGCAGGTTAAGGTTAATAAGACCGGTATTGTTATTCTGGCTATGGTTGGCGGTTACGGTAAGATTGTACTTATTATTCCAGTTTTTTGAATAGGCAATGGAAGAACTCAACTGGTTCTGGAAACTGCGGGTAGGGTTAGTAGTCAGGTACTGGTTGTATTTGGTTGAGCCCGCATTTACGCTGGCAGAAAATGTTTGCCCCGGCCTTGCCTTGCTGTCTACATTGTGGCTCCACGAAAGATTAAAACTCTTATTGGAGGTAAACTCCTTCGTACCGTAATCGCTTAGTATACGCGTATTCTGGTAGCTAAACGTGAGCGAGCCCTGGTAACGGTATCTTACCCTGTAGGTAGGTGTTATATTAAGACGGTAGCCTCCGTACGAATAGACATCGCCCCGCATCATTACATCTATATAATCATTAATCACTTTATAATACCCGCCATTTTCAAGGCCTACACCAAATTGTTCGTTGGCGGTAAACTGCGGCGCAATAAGTCCTGAGTGGCGGCCGGTCGACAAAGGAAAGAAGCCAAATGGCAAATAAATAGGAATGGGCACACCCTCAAACTCGGGGTGGATGGGACCGGTAACAGCCAGTTTCTGATTTACCAGTTTCATCTTTTTGGTGCGGAAAGCAAAATGCGGTGTATCCAGGTCGCAGGTGGTAAATGTGCCGTGCAGTGCATAATATTCTGTCGGAGATACTTTCTTCATCTTATCGCCGTGCACAAACATTTCCGACTGGGTGGTATAGCTGTTGGAGGTGATGCCTTTCTGTGTCTTAAAATTAAAAGCCAGGCTGTCTACCTGCATATTGTTTTCGCCCTGCACAAATTTCGGCAGGCCAATTCTTTTCTTCGCCGTATCAACAAAGTAATAGCCGTATACATTTTGATTGGCCTGGTCAAGGTTAATAATGCCTGCGTCCAGGCTGATGTCTTTATATTTAACCTTGGCCTGGTTGTACAACCATATTTTTTTTTGCGGGACGTCCATTACCATTGAATCGGAGGCGGAATAATCAACAGGAGCATCCAGCGAATCCTTTGATACTTTTACATCAAAAGTGTCAACTTTTTGAACAAGTTTTCCTGTGGTATCTTTAATGCCTGTGGTATCATTGCGTTTTAGCGGTACCGTGTCCTTAACGGGTAATTTTTCAGGTATTGTATCGTCCGCAGCTGTTAAATCGCTGTAAAAAACGCTGGTGGGGGAATAATTTGACGCACTGAACAACGTTATACTGCAAAGCAGTACCCCAAGGGCAATGACTACAATGTATTTTAAGTTACCTTTGGAATTGTTGTTCATGGTTACAATGAGGCAAAAATAACGCTTCACCTTATAAGATAATGTGAAGATTATCAAACCCCTAAAAAGTTTTTTATTGCATGATGAGAAGATTTTTTGTTTTCAACAGCGTTATGGTATTGTGTATTTCGCTATCGGCATTTACCTATAATAATCATAGCAGCGAAAAAAAGGGCAAGCTGGCAGCGATTAGAACAGTTGTTATAGATCCCGGGCACGGAGGTTTATACCCCGGCGCCCATGGTTTAATATCTACGGAAAAAGATGTTACGCTTGAAATATCCTTAAGGCTGGGAGAAGCACTTCAAAAAGCGTATCCGGACATTAAAGTTGTCTATACCCGTACCACGGACGCTTGTTCGGGCGGGGCCAATAACCTGCGGGACGATCTTCACAACCGGGCCAAAATAGCCAATGAGGCACGCGGTGATCTTTTCATCAGCATCCATTGCAATGCCACCCCGCAACCCGCCGGCAGCTATTACATGAAACGCATCATTGGGCACAGAAGAAAAGTAGTGATGGTGGGCAAAGGCCGGAGAAAAAGAAAGAAAACGGTAATGGAGCCCATTTATGAATCTTACCTGGTAAAAAATACCCGTGTGGGCACGGAAACCTATGTATGGAAAGCGGCCAAACAGGGAGATAAGCTTAATGCTATTAATAACAACGACGAAACCGGTGAAGTGCTGGAAGACAGTACAGCAGAAAGCTCTGCATTTGATATTCATTCGCCGGAAGCCGTTATACGTACACAGTTGTACGAAAAAAGGTTTTTTCAGAACAGCGCCTACCTGGCTACATTGGTGGAAGACGAATTCAGAGCGGGTGGCCGCACCAGTTATGGTGTAAAACAGCGCGATGTGGGTATACAGGTATTACAGGCAACAGGCATGCCCAGCATTTTGGTGGAAACCGGCTTTTTAACCAATAAGGAAGAGGAAGAATACCTGAACAGCGAGAAGGGCCAGGACGAAATTGTAAGCAGCATTATACTGGCATTCGGAAAATACAAACAAACCATTGAAACCAATAAAAACGGCGCAAAACCGGCTGGTACGGGTAAATAAGATCGTTGACCATTGACGGCTGACGATTGACCATTGACCGATGACCATTGACGGCTGACGCATGTTTTCTTTTCTGTCTTTCAGCAATTCACCACCGCAGTTGAGCGTTGTATCCCGGGGTAAGCGGGCTGCTTGTGCTAATAGCTTACGGCTCAAAGCTTTTTTTCGTCATTTTCCTGTAGGTTTGCAACAAATAAATTACCCGAACCCATTTATTCACAAATATCCTGTACATGAAAGTTTCTAACGAAACCAAAGTAGGTGCGCTGGCGGCTGTATCCATTACGTTACTGATTCTTGGTTTTAATTTTCTGAAAGGCAAAAATCTTCTTAGCAAAGCCAATACAGAGATTTACGCGGTGTTTCAAAAAGTAGACGGGCTAAATATAGCCAACCCCGTTACCATTAATGGCCTGCAGATAGGCAAAGTATACGAAATGCATGAAAAAAACCGCGGGCTGGATGGCATCGTGGTTGCCATCAACCTGCAAAAAGATATTGATATACCAAAAAATTCAGTTGCCAGCATCAATGCAGATTTGCTGGGTGCGGCCACCATTACTATTACAAAAGGCAATAGTACAGATCTGATGCACAATGGCGATACCCTGCTTACCGAAACTACATCCGGCCTGGTAGAAGGCCTGAAAGCCCAGTTAAACCCGGCATTGAATTCTGTAAATGGCGCCGTATTAAGCCTGGATTCTTTATTAAAGGTAGTAGGTGGTTATTTTGACCCGGCCACTAAAAATAATTTTCATGCCATCATTGGCAATCTTGCCAAAAGCTCTGTAGAACTGCAGAAATTGCTGGACGCCCAGACAGGCACACTGGCAAAAGCCTTGGGCAATGTAAACGTATTTACGGCCAATCTTGCAAAAAACAATAGCACAATCGATACCACCCTGGCTAATCTTAGCAAGGCCAGCGGCAAATTCGCAAACATCAAAATTGATGAAACACTGAACAGCCTGCAAAATGCAGTAAACGAGTTAAAAGGCGTGCTGGCGAAGGCCAATAGCAGGGATGGCTCTATCGGTTTACTGTTAAATGATCCCAAATTGTACAAGAACCTTGAAAGCACCAGCTACAAATTGAATATTTTGCTGGACGATTTCAGAACACATCCAAAGCGTTATGTAAACGTAAGCGTGTTTGGGGGCAAAAAAGATAAAACAGGCGCACTTACCTCTCCGCTTTCGGATGATTCTGCCAGTACCACACTACCGAAAAAATAATTGATGCTGAAATTTTCCGTTGGTTGCTTTATTTTTTTATTGAGCAATACTCTTGCCGTTTCGGCGCAGGATACATTATCACGCCGCCAGGGAGATTCCATCAGCATTGTAAACCAACTGCACAGCGACAGGCTCCGTTTTCAGAAAGTAGACTCCGTTACGCAATTGCAAATGCTGGCAGGCAATGTTGTGCTGCAACAGGACAAGACCATGTTTTACTGCGACAGTGCAGTTATCAATAAACATATGAACATACTGGAAGCATTTGGCAAAGTGCATATTAACGATGCTGACAGCATACATGTCTATGGGGAATACCTTATCTATCATATCGACACAAAGACCGCGGTACTGAAAAAGAATGCAAAGCTTACCGATGGCAAAGGCACGCTGACGACCGACGAGCTGCAATACGATACAAAATCAAAGATGGGCGTCTATACCACCGGCGGAAAAATTGTAAACGGCACCACTACTATTACCAGTAAGGAAGCCACCTATTATGGCGATTTAAAAGATGTGTATTTTAAAAAAGAAGTAAAGCTGCGCGATCCTAAAAACAATGTTGATACCGATTCTTTGATTTATAATACAGAATCGCAGCGGGCCACATTTATTACCAAAACAATAATAAAAGACAGTTCAGGCGCCAACATTGTTACCACAGACGGGTGGTACGATATGAAAAGCCGCCGGGCCAGTTTTGGCAAGCGCTCCGTTATTAATGATGGAAAAGGCGTTACCGTAACAGGCGATGATATTTACAACGATGATTCCACCGGACAAACAACTATCAGGGGCAATGCAGTGTACGTAGATACAGTACAAAAGATCTCCCTGTTGTCAAATAACTTCCAGGTAGACAAAAAGAACAAAACATTTATTGCCACCCAGCACCCGCTGATGATTATTCAGCAGGACAAGGATTCAATATACATCAGGGCCGACTCTATGTATTCCGCCAGGCTGGCGGATATAAAGGATTCTGCCTATACTGATCTTAAAAAAGATACCATTACCAGTACAAGTATCATCAACGGCAGGGACAGCAGCGATATACGTTATTTTCAATGTTATCACCATGTGCGCATCTTTTCAGATTCATTGCAGGCAGTCTGCGATAGCTTGTTTTATTCGGCCCGCGATTCGGTTTTCCGGTTGTTTACCCAGCCCATACTATGGGCCAGCAACAGCCAGGTAACGGGAGATACCATTTACCTGTACACCAAAAATAAAAAGGCCGACAGGATGTATGCTTTTGAAAACAGCTTTGTCATTAACAAGACCGGAGAAAATATGTACAACCAGATAAGCGGCAAAACGCTTAACGGTTATTTTAAGAATGGAGAAGTGGACTATATGCGTACCAAGGGTTCGCCTGCAAGAAGTATCTATTACGCCAAAGACGAAGGCAACGCCATTGTTGGTGTAAACAATGCCAGCGGCGACGTAATAGACATGCGTTTTGAAAATAAGGAACTGAAGAAAGTGGTTTTTGTAAGAGATGTAACCGGTACCATGTACCCGTTTAAACAAACACCCGAAGATAAAAAAACACTTCACAATTTTAAATGGCAGGACGATAAAAGACCCAAGACAAAATTTGAGTTGTTTGAAAATTAATGGCAACTGAAAGGTTGATCTGTTGAATTGTACAAGCAATGTCTGATGGCGGATGTGAAGATGTCTGATTTCTTTTTAGGTAAGCATGCCTTATTTTCTGCCAACTTGTTTTTCCCCGAATCAACCAATTAACCTTAACACCATTTTATACAAGTGCCCATATACCCGGCATTATTTTTTCGTTCTATAGGCCTAAACACTCTACACATGCGCAAATTACTTCTAACCCTTTTTGTTTGCAGTGGTTTTGCAATTGCCTCATTACATGCCCAGGATTACAAACTGGGTTTGGGTATTCGTTTCAGCAATGCCTCTCCCACCCTTAGCAATTCGGTGTCGGTAAAATATTTTTTTACCGAAAAAAGCGCTGTTGATGCCCTGATTTCTTTTGGCGGCAGCCGGTTTGGTATTGGTGGTTTATATGAAATACATACACCGCTCAACGCTACGCCGGGTCTTAACTGGTACTATGGCGCGGGCGGTTATGTGGGCTTCCAGGATCATGATACTTATCTTGGTCCCACCGGTGTAATAGGACTTGACTATAAGTTCCAGAATATACCGCTCAATCTTTCGCTCGACTGGAAACCCGAGCTGGATATTATACCCCGTATTAATTTTGTACCCGATGCTTTTGGTTTAACGGCCCGTTTTACCATTAAGTAAACGCAGGAGCATAAAGAGAAAGGAGAAGGAAAACCGTATACCACCGGTTTCTTTCTCCTTTTTTTGATTAGGTATATTTTCATCTTCCAAAAAACCGATCACTGCTCTTCTTTGCCAGCCCGGTTTTTCCCTCCATTCCCGATTTATTAAAATTTTGCTGCTTGTGCAGCATAACGACATTAAAAAGCCTCTATATTTTGCAGGATTTGATTGTTTTTTGCGGCTTTTTGCGGTTTTTATTTTAATATTGAGACGTATTACGGAATTATTGCAGGGCTTCTTATTTTCGGATACATATGCCTTACTTCTGAATTTAATCCCAACCCTATTGAATCTCTTTGGCTCATACACCAACGTTTGCCTCATTAATTTATAAGTTTTGAGCCTGTGCAGCTTGCACAGGTGTAACCAAGCTATTATTGCTATGTTAAAGAAAGAACGTCATGCATTCATACTGCACCAGATAAACCTGCACAACAAAGTTTTGTCGGCCAGCCTGAGCGAGGAGATGAGAGTTTCTGAAGACACTGTAAGAAGGGATCTGCAGGAACTGGCAGATGAAGGCAGGATCATTAAAGTACACGGAGGTGCTTTATCACAATCCTTTGGCTATGGCAGCGTACCTGCTGCAAAAATATATTCACACGAGCTTAAAAAGAACATAGCACAAAAAGTAGTTAGCCTTATTAAAGACGGCATGTTTGTTCTTACTACCGGTGGTACAACCATTATTGAAATAGCAAGAATTCTGCCGCCGCAGTTAAAGGCCACTTTTATTACGGGCAGTGTTACGGCAGTTTTAGAGTATACACAACATCCCAATATAGAAGTGATAATGATTGGCGATAAGGTGTCAAAGAGTTCAAAAATTACGGTTGGCGGAGATGCTATTGCTAAAATAAAACAAATTAAAGCCGACTTATGCCTGATGGGTATAAATTCCATCGATCCCGGGCATGGCGTTACAGATAACGACTGGGATGTGGTACAAGTAAAAAAAGCGATGATAGAATCATCTCAGAAAACAATTTGCCTGACCATTTCGGAGAAGATCAATTCTTTTCAGCCAATACAGGTTTGTCCAATTAATGAGATAGATACTTTAATCACGGAATTGCCGCCGGATGATATATTGTTTGAACCCTATAAAAGCGCGGGGCTTACTGTTTTATAAACACCGTGTTTTAGACCGTTGAATAGAATAAAACTGTAATTGTTTTTAATCATAGATTTCAGAACCAAAACATCTGTCATGAGAAAATTTCCATTTTTTTTATTCCTCCTATTCCTGGTTTTTAGCTGTATTCCGGGACATGCCCAGGAAAAAACAGTAACTGGCACCGTTATGTCAGAAGCTGACAACGCCGTTTTGCCCAATGTCACAGTAAGGGTTAAAGGCACCAATAAATTCGCGCAAACAAACAACGCCGGCGTATTTACCATTAGAGCAAATAAGGGGGATGTACTCATTTTCACCCATGTCGGCTACGATCAGTCCAGTGCAACTGTTGGCGATGGCGCGGTTATTCCCGTGAGACTTAAAAAAACAGAATCGCAATTGGGCGAAGTTGTTGTAACAGCCATGGACATCAAACGTAATCCAAGAGAACTGGGCTACTCTGTTCAAACAGTAAAAGGGAAAGATATCCAGGAAACACAAAGGGAGAATTTTGTGAACAGCCTGCAGGGAAGGGTTTCAGGATTAACCGTTACACCCACTTCAGGAGCTGCTGGCGCTTCGGCAGCAATTGTATTAAGAGGGTTCAATACATTATCCGGAAATAACCAGCCACTGTTTATTGTTGATGGCATTATCCTGGATAACCAGACACTGAATTCTAATTCACAAAGCGGCAGTGGCATTGGTCTTGCGTCGGATGGTAATAACCGGAACAACGACAATACAAATCGCATCGCTGACCTTAATCCCAGCGATATTGAATCAATTACAGTACTAAAGGGACCAGAAGCAACCGCCTTATATGGCAGCCAGGCAAGTTCAGGTGCGATTGTAATTACTACCAAAAAAGCAAAAAGTACCAACGGAAAAATATTACTGGGCTATGATAATAATTTCAGGTTTCAGAAAATAACACGGTTTGCCCGGGTAAACAATGATTTTGGACCGGGCACCAGCAATAATATTCCTTTTACAAGTACCACTACCAACGGCACATTTACTTCATTTGGTCCGGCCTGGAAACCAGGCACAACTTTTTATGACAACCTTCATCATTTTTACCAAACTGGTTTTTCACAAACCCATAATTTAAATGCCGAGTTTGGAACACAAAATATTGGCTTCAGGGTTTCAGGGCAGTATTTCGACAGCAAAGGCGTGGTGCCAAACAATACTTACAGGAAATACAATCTCAAGATTTCAAACACTACAAGAATAGGGAAATACATCACCATTACACCATCAATAGCATATACAAACGCCGATAACCTGAGGCCAATTAAAAGTTCTACCGGCACTTCGGGTGCCGGTGGTTACCTTTCAGAGCTTTATGCATGGCCCGCAAATAATGATATCAGGAATTTTGAAGACGCAAAGGGTAATAAACTTTTTACGTTCAATCCAACCAACCGCAACAGTGATTTTGACAACCCTTTGTGGAGTGCCAAATACAACCGGAGCGGTGATAAACTCAAACGCATTGTTTCCACACTGGGGATAGACATAAACCCCTTTCCCTGGTTATCTGTTTCAGGAAGGTTTGGATATGATACTTATAAAGACGATGGCTATGTTTTTATTCATCCGGAATCTTTCCAGCTTACAGCAGCCACCGGTGGAAGTCTTGATAATTATTACAGGACCTACACGGGCTACAATCACACCATTACTGCTACTGTTAAAAAGAAGCTGGGCGACTTTACTGGAAGATTATTAGCAGGTACAATGTGGCAGGATTATGAAACAAAACAGTTTGCAGTATACGGCACCAACCTGATTGATTCAAGCCGCACCGATAGCAGCAATACCGCGGTCAATACAAGAAAACGGTTGTTGAGAAACTATTACGGAGAGCCAAACGTGTCTATTTTCCGCGAAATCGCCTACTTCGCAGAAGCATCAGTAGGCTATAAAAATGTAATCTTTTTAACCTACTCACACCGTTTTGAATCTGCATCTCCTATTCCAAAAAACAACAGGAATTATAATTATCCCGGGGCAAGCTTAAGTTTTATCCTTTCTGATTTAATTCCCAACCTCGACAAACAACAGGTGATTAATTATATAAAACTGCGTGCTTCACTTGCAAGCACCGCAAGGCTGAATGATCCATATTCAAACCAGGCTTTTTTTGTAAACAATAATAGCAGCACCCTGTTACCAGTTACTTACACCTATGGTTTTACCAATGCCAACCCATACCTTGTTCCTGAAAAACAAAAGACATACGAAGTAGGAACAGAGCTGAGATTTTTTAACAATGCTATTACGCTGGAAGCTGCCTATTACAACACACTTTGCACCAACCAAATAGCGCAGGGATACAGGGCCAGCTATGCAACCGGTTTTATTTTAAATACACAAAACGCGGCTTCACTGCGTAACCAGGGTATAGAAATTTCGCTGAATGTTTCTCCTGTAAAAACAACAGACTTTTCCTGGAACATCGGTTTCAATTTTAACCACATGTGGAGTAAAGTGCTGACGCTTCCGGCATCCATCGATGTTTTAAAAGATTTTTATAACTCTGATACTTACATCACCAATGTAAGAGGCGGTCTGGTCAGGGGTTATTCAACGGGAACAATCACCGGTTCAACCTACCAAAGAAATAATGCAGGACTAATCCTGGTTGATCCTTCATCGGGAATTCCACTCATAAACACAGGCACCAATTCAGTCATTGCCGACAGAACGCCTCATTTTACATTGGGCACATTAAATACGTTCAGGTATAAAAACTGGAGTTTGAGTTTTCTATGGGATTGGAAAATGGGAGGAGATATTTACAATGGTACAGATCAATTGCTGACCGTACTGGGCAAAAGTGCCAGGACCGCCAACCGTGCCACACCCGTGCTTGTTAAAGGCGTGGTGAACGATGCCAATAAGAACAGCAGCACGCCTACTGTAAATACACTCGCCGTAGTTCCCCAATACCAGAGTACTTATTACACTACATTACCGGACGAAGAATTCATTCAAAAAAATGTAAACTGGTTCAGACTGAGGGATCTTACACTGACCTATAATTTGCCCGATAAACTGATAAAACGTATGAGGGCATTCAAAGGCTTAAGCGTGTTTGTAACCGGTAACGATCTGGTATTATTTACAAATTATTATGGCGCCGACCCGGCTGTAAACGCCAACAATCCCGGTACCTCCGGCGTAGGGGGCTATGGAATGGATCTTGGCAGCGCTCCTACCCCTTTGGGTGCAAGTTTTGGACTAAAGGCTAATTTTTAATGCTAATTCTATCATCGGGAAAATAAAAATTATTTTATGCGAAACACAATTATAAAATCAATTCTTTTACCTGCGGTTGTAAGCATTGCGTGCTTTATTTCCTGCTCTAAAAAAATTGACGACGCTTATCTGAACCCCAATGCACCGGTTAAAGTTCCTGTTGAAACAATTTTGCCGGGCGTACTCGGAGGATTTACTGCTTTTAACTCCGCTGCGGGTACCAACTTCGGTTTACAGATCGATGATATCCTGCTTGGTCGTTATATTCAGTACTGGGGTTCTACTACCAATCTTGAGAACTATGGCGAAATGGGCGGAACTATTGGCAGCGATAACACAGGCGGCATCTGGGGTACTGTTTATTTTGGCCAGGGTTTGAATGTAAATAAAATCATTGAATGGGGCAGCCAGGATCAGAAATGGGATTTTGTTGGAGTAGCTCACGCCATCAGGGCCTGGGGCTGGCTCGAACTGACCAATCAATATGGCGAAGCAATATTAAAGGAGGCTTTTAATACAAGTCAATCACAATTCAAATATGATTCATCTTATTTATTTTATGACAGTACCCGCACCATTTGTTTCAGGGCCCTGGACTACCTCAATAGAACCGATGGCAATGTAAGTCCTACCAACCTTGCGCAAAGCGATGCCTACTTCAATGGCGGTGATATTGGCAAATGGAAAAAATTTGTGTATGGCATACTTGCCCGGTCTTATATAGATCTGAGCAGTAAAGCGCTGTTCACAACAAACCATTATGCAGATTCTGCGATTAAGTATGCAAGCCTTGCGCAAACAACAAATGCAGATAATTCCATGGCTACGTTTTCGGCTTTCAACGTAAGCAATGGCTTTAACAGTTATTTCGGTCCCACCCGTTCCAATATTGGTACAATAAGGCAGGGAGGATATATTACCAATCTTATGAATGGCACTAATCCTGGTGCTTTTACTGGTGTACAGGACCCCAGGGAGTGGTATATGCTCAGTGAAAATAACAACGGCACCTTTAAAGGGGTAACGCCATGGCTGGGCGTTACTGAATATCCCAATCTTGCCAATGGATCTACCAGCCCCGATTACCCGAAGAACTTTTGGCGGCATCCTACCCCGGCATCTATTACCGGTACAGATGACAGCGCAAGGTATGTTTATGGCAACAAAGGGCCCTGGCCAATCATGACAGCATCTGAAATGAAGTTTATTATTGCTGAAGCGGCTTACCGCAAAGGTGATTTTGCTACCGCCTATGCAGCTTACAAAGCCGGTATAGCGCTCGATTTTGAATTGCTGACAACCAAATTCGGCAAGGCCATCCCTGCAGGACATGCGATTACAGACGGTGGCGCTGATTATATGTCAAAAACCGCTATCGTGCCGGCTACAGCCGCTGGTCTAACGCTTACGCACATTATGCTGCAGAAATACATTGCATTGTACGGCTGGGGCACACATCAAACATGGATTGACATGAGAAAATATCATTATAGTAAAGACAATGATCCATTTACCGGCCAGCAAGTATATGCCAATTTTACACCTCCGCCCACTTCGCCCATTAATTATCTCATTTCTACCAATAATGGCAAATGGGTGTACAGGTGCAGGCCAAGGTATAATTCAGAATACCTTTACGATATACCAGAACTGACAAGGATTGGCGCTTTAAACCAGGATTACAACACGGTTGAGTGCTGGTTTTCCCTGCCATAGCTAAATAAATCATTAACACGAAAAAGACATATAATGAAACTTCTAAAAAAATTCATGTTGCACCTTGCGGTGGTGGTGGCATCTTCTTTTTGTCTGTCATGTACCCGCGAGATTCCGCAGGTTGCTCCATTAGATACAGACTTTACCACCGGGTCTACTGTGCAGGTATTTAATGCTACGGTAAAGGCAGCTTCCAATTTTGTTTATGCTGATGGTACACAAATATCAGGAGTAACCTTTGGTTTTGGGAGTGCGTTCCCGGGTACTGCATATTCATTTAAATTAAACTCCGGCGCACACACTTTTTTAATAAAAGACACCACCGCTACAACAAAACAAACACCCATTACTTTTTCGCAGACATTGGATCCGGGAAAGAATTACACCATTTTTATGTATGATACCATTACAAGCGTAAAACAGGTAACGGTTGCAAACAACATCATAGTTCCGTCAGATACCACGGCAAGACTGCGTTTTGCCAATTTCATCTTTAATACAACCGCTCTTCCAAATGTGGATGTATATTCTTTCAGGAAAGGAACTGGCGCTCCCGTTTTTACCAATGTGGCAACAGCAGCGGTAACGGATTTTATTCCATATATCTCGGGTCAGACAGACACGTTATATGTATACGCCACCGGCACAACAAGTCCCCTGATAGTAAAAACACTTGTTCCAATATTAACCCCTACCAGAAGTTATACGGCTGCTTTGAACGGAAGTTATAAAGCCACAAAAACAGTCAGCACTTTTGCTACATATTAAGGCATAAAAGTAAAAGTATGGGTTAGTGGAATCCACTAACCCATACTTTTTATGCTCATTTTATGTTATCCAAAAAACAAATACGCCAATAGTATAGCTGTAATGATACCTGCCAAATCTGCCAGCAGCATGGCGCCAATGGCATAACGGGTGTTTTTGATATTCACAGAACCAAAGTAAACTGCTATTACATAAAAAGTGGTATCGGAAGCGCCCTGGAAAATACCTGACAAGCGGCTGGCAAAAGAGTCCGGGCCATAGGTCGTCATAGTGCTTACCATCATGCCCCTGGCTGCACCGCCGCTTAATGGCCTTATGAGCGCTGTAGGCAGCCCTTCCACAAACCTGGTATCGGCGCCCCATAATGCAAAAAAACTTTTAATGGCATTGATGGCCACATCAAACGCACCGCTGGTACGCAGCATACTAACGGCCACCAATATGCCAACCAAATAGGGAATAATGCGGATAGCCGTCTCGAACCCAGATTTGGCGCCTTCAATAAAAGCGTCAAAGACATCAATCTTTTTATATACACCACCCAATACAATCAACAGGAAAACCAGCAGTATGAGGCCATTGCTCAGCACACCCGAAAACGACTGAATACCGGCTGCATTCAGCGATGCCACATAAAAAACCAGCAGGGCAATGACGGCAGAAATTCCGAGCACCCATAAAACAATTACCGGTTGCAGCAGATTTATTTTTTGTTTGAAAGAAACCACCAGCATGGCCGTAACAGTGCCCACAAAGGTTACAATCATACAGGGTATAAACACATCGGTAGGGTTACTGGCATGCTGTGAAGCCCGGATAGCAATAACACTGATGGGAATGATATTTAAACCCGCAGCATGCAGGCAAAGAAACATGATCTGTGCATCGGAAGCGGTTTCTTTGCTGGTATTGAGTTCCTGCAGACTGGCCATGGCCTTTAAACCAAATGGCGTAGCGGCATTGTCAAGTCCCAGTAAATTGGCCGAAAAATTCATGATCATATGTCCCATGGCAGGATGGCCCTGCGGAACCCCCGGAAACAGGCGGGAGAAAAAAGGGCCTGCAATTTTCGACAACAAGCGTATGCCGCCCGCTTTCTCAGCAATGCTCATAAAGCCGATAAACAGCGACAATATGCCCACCAGCTTCAGGCAAATATCTACGGCATCCCAGCAGGTATCGATAATACCGTTGGCTACCTGCAGTTTTACTGCCACTATTTTATCGCCGTCTTTTTTATAGATAAGATCGCCTTGTTGTACCCGCTGGCTGCTATCCAATTTGCCAAGCAATAAAGGATCGGCGCCGGCAATAGTCATTTCTTTTACCTGCACGGAATCGCCTTTTTTACCGGTTACCATGGCAGCAAATACCTGTTTTTCATTTCCGGCAATGAATACGGCAGCCGCAGCCACAATGGCAATTATAATGAATGCACTCCAGATCCTGCTTAGGGCCATAGAAAATAGCTGATTAAGCGCTGAAGTTAATTGATTCGGGTGAATTGATAGCTGCCTGTAAAAACACTATATTTGCGCCTTTTAAAACGAGGTCGGAGGTCGGAGGTCGGAGGTCGGAGGTCGGATGTAGGAAGCCGGAAGTAGGAAGTAGGAAGCCGATGGTCGATTGTCAATGGTCAATGGTCAACAGTCAATGGTCAAAAATTCAAAACACAAAATTTAAAATAATAAAAGATGGGTTTAAAAGCGGGTATTGTAGGATTGCCAAATGTGGGGAAATCAACTTTGTTTAATGCCGTTAGCACAAGTGCAAAAGCACAGGCCAGTAATTACCGTTTCTGCACCATAGAGCCCAACACCGGCCTGGTAAATGTGCCCGATGAACGCATCGATAAACTGGCGGAATTGGTAAAACCTAACCGTACCGTGCCCACGCAAATAGAAATTGTGGATATTGCCGGCCTGGTTCGCGGGGCCAGCAAGGGCGAAGGGCTGGGCAATAAATTCCTGGCCAATATCAGGGAGGTAGATGCCATTGTACACGTGGTACGTTGTTTTGAAGACGAAAACATTTTGCGCGATGAGGGCGCCATCAACCCCGTAAGCGATAAAGAAATTATTGACACCGAACTGCAGTTAAAAGACCTGGAAAGTGTTGACAAAAAATTATCGAAAACAGAAAAATTGCTGAAGACAGCAGATGCCAAATTAAAAGCTGAATACGAAGTACTGAAGCGTTGCAAACAGCACCTGGACCAGGGCCGCAATATTCGTGAGCTGAAACTGGACAAAGAAGAAAGAAATGCCATTGCAGACTTATTGCTGCTCACCGATAAACCGGTTTTGTATGTAGCCAACGTGGATGAAGCATCTATGCATACCGGCAACAAATATTCGGAGGCGCTGAAAGCAGCGGTTGCATCAGAAAATGCACAGGTAATTGTAATGAACAATTCTATTGAAGCACAGATTGCTGAAATGGACAATGCAGACGATCGGCAATTGTTTATGGACGAATATAAAATGACCGAGCCCGCATTAAATAAACTCATCCGTTCTGCTTACAAATTGCTGGCATTGTATACTTACTTTACC
>Ga0207671_10003309_pt1 | contig 16196 bp, 16 predicted proteins | sample KBSC24metaG_FD_184352 | JGI IMG/M metagenome (GOLD analysis project Ga0207671, IMG submission 184352) | Corn rhizosphere microbial communities from Kellogg Biological Station, Michigan, USA - KBS C2-4 metaG (SPAdes) (version 2) | ecosystem: Host-associated > Plants > Roots > Rhizosphere > Soil... | reverse complement strand
CGTATCTTTAAATACCATCAAAACACATTCGGCACAGATATTTGAAAAGATGGAGGTTAAACGCCGCACACAGGCCGTTGATATGGCCAAAAGGCTGAGTATTATACCCTGATCGGCTCATGCTTTAGTACTAAATGATGCTTTTGGATCAAAATCACCCAAAAGTATGACCGGAAAGACTAAACAGTTCGTCAATTTTGAGGCAACAAAAACATTAGAGCAATGAAAAAAACAATTATTATTTGTGGCGCTATCGGTGGCCTGATAGTTACCGCCGTGATGATAGCAGCTATGGCCGGTTGTTACAAGAACCCGGAGATGGAACACAGCATGCTGTTTGGGTACACTACCATGTTGGTGGCGTTTTCGCTCATTTTTGTCGGTGTAAAAAGAGCAAGGGATAAATTTAATGGTGGCACCATCAGTTTTGGCAAAGCATTTAAAATAGGCATGATGATCGCCCTTGTTGCGTCTACCATATATGTTGTGGTGTGGATGATCGATTACTATTTCTTTATCCCTGATTTCTATGAAAAATATTCCGCTCATATCATTCTCAAAATGAAGGAAGCCGGGGCAACACAGGCCGAATTGCAGAAGAAGATAGCTGAAAATCAGAGTATGGGTAAATTATATAGAAACCCACTGGTCTGCGCCGGGTTCACTTATTTGGAGATATTACCAGTAGGCTTAATCGTTTCGGTCATTGCGGCACTGGTATTAAAGCGCAAAGCAAACCCGGATAATGTGATGCTGGCCGGTTAGGTCAGCCCACAAAAAACTGCTGACTGATGATCTTGCCATCGGCAACCTTGTATACGCAAAGCTCGTCTACAAACATTTTACCCCTGTCGGTAAGAGTAAAATCCATGATGAGGCTTACGGTAAAGTAATTGCCTGCAATGATGGGCTCTGATACTTTGATCTGGTGGATATCGGTGCGGGATAAAAAATCCTTCTCCCTGTCGATCAAAGCTGTCAGGCCCTTTAATACCTCCTGGTCGGGATTCAGCGGATCGATGCTTTTGGCATCATCTGAATATAATTCCTCATATGCTTGTACAAACTCTCTTCTTCCGACCAGGTCAATTAACCGGTTTGCTATTTCTTGTATGGTATTCATGGTAGTTTAATTAGATGCAATTATGTAACTAACTCTTGTTACCAACAAATAGTTCGAAAGAAACCGGATAATTTACGCTGCGATTACTTTATTTTTCTTGTGATAGGTGATATAGGATACGATCAGTAGCACGAGGAATATTACAGGCATCATGCGATAATTAACTGGATCACCAGAGGCGGTATGTGCAATAAATGCCGAAACAAAGGCGATAGTGAACCCGGCGTAGGCCCACTCCTTTATCCTGGAAGAAATAGGGGCGATCAACAAAATAGCGCCAATCAACTTGGCGATAGCCAACTCTACCCGGAAGTAATCAGGATATCCCAAATGCTGAAAGGCCTGCTGCATTGCTGGCTGAGTTAAATAGGCATAAGAAGAATAGATCATCATCAAGCTGACGATTGAAGTTGTTATCCAGTAGGTTATTTTAATAGCTTTCATTTTCAATTATTTTTTGTTGACGCAAAGCTATATACAATTGCTTATAAAATATTAGTAGTATACAAAAGGTTAGCGATAACCTTTTGTATAGTTACCTCAAAATATGTGAATGAAAACTATGAGCAGGGAGGGAAGCAAGAAGCAAGATGATACAAAATAAAAAAGGATGGCGATAAGCCATCCTTTTTTATTTTTTTTAACTGGATTAGGGTACCAAATTATTTTACTCTGCTTTTAGCAGGAGTAAGAGGTACGATGATAATAGCTAACAAAAGGGCAACTTCTAATACAACTAACATGACTTTGATTTTTTAAGTAATTTATTTAAACATTAATAGCTCTCAGAAAAATAATTTCCTTTTTCTGACACCCATCAATTTTGCAATTTGGGTTTAGGCTGTAAAGGATAATAGTATTCTTCTGCATAGGGTGCGGCTAAAAACATGCCATTTTGATAAATTATTTTCCAGGTGAAAAATGGTCAATTTTGGAAATTATCAATTTTTAAAATTCATTTTAAAAGATTTTGGTATTTGTAAATTTTACCGGTGATATTTTTTTTTGACATTAAAAAGATGGGGGAATAAAAAAAATAAATCATGTCATTTAAAATCTATAAATAATTAGAAAAAATAAATACGATAAGCATGAATATTGACCGATAGGTAACCAAAATCGATAGAAATACTCAAAATATCTGCTCAAAACCGGTTAAATACCTGCAAAACCTCTGACTTTTTGAGTAAAACTGCTGAAAGTGGTCAATTTTCACTTCAAAACTCATTGAAAAATATTTTTTGACAATTTGTCATTAAACATGACACGGGGTATTTTTGTCATAAAAATTCATTCCGAAAAGCATGACAAAATACTGCCAAAGTGGCAAATTGGGAATAATGTTCCCATGAAGGTGTGGAATTGGGTGTATGCCAAATTATTCGCTGGCATCAGGCGAAATGTAATTTACTTGATAAGCTTGTATACAGATATGATCGTTTTGAATCCGGTTATATAAGTCGGCAGTTTAATAAAGTATGGGCTTTATTTGAATGTTAGTAAATAATTGATTATTAGGTGAAAATAGTTTAAACAATAATAAATATATTATGTATATTGTATTTGGAATTGGCGCCCTACCATTTTCGATATAACCTGACCTGTTTAAAGCCAAATTCTATGAGCAAGCTAATTTTAATTGATGATGATGTGATCTATCACAAGATCACACAACTGATGATCGAAGAATACAGCCCTGTTGAGGAAGTGATCTCGAGCATGGATGGGAAAGCCACACTGGATTTCCTGGTGGAAAATCAATCCAACGAAGAAAAACTGCCTGATTATATACTTGTCGATCTCAATATGCCCAAATACAGCGGCTGGGATTTTCTCAATGCTTATAAAAAGATACGTAAATCATTACGCAAGGCCATACGGATCCATATTGTATCCTCCTCGATAGATCCTGACGATATAGAACGCTCTAAGCATTACTCTTTTGTAGATTCTTTTATTATAAAGCCTCTAAAACGCGAGTTCCTCGAAGGCCTGATCGACTGATTCTCATATCTGAAGTAGTTTAACACTCTGATTCTATTCAGAAATACACACTAAGATTTTTTAGGAAAAAATTTGCGCAAGTGAATACTTGCATTTATATTTGCAAGTACTTACTTGCATAATATGAAAGCCAGACGTGATGTATACCAGGCTATAGCCGATCCCACCCGCAGGGCGATCATCAATATGATTGCGGCAGAACCAAACAATGTGAACGCGATTGCAGAAAAATTTGACGTAACCCGCCAAGCCATATCCTTACATATCCAGATACTGATCGATTGCGGCCTCCTGGTTGTTAAACAGCAGGGCAGGGAAAGGATATGCGAAGCACATTTGAATCAGCTAAGCGAAGTAGCCCAATGGGTAGAACAATACCGGCAGCACTTTGAGCAGAAACTGGATGCTTTAGAAACCTATATTGAAAAAATAAAAAAAGAACGAGATGGAGAACAGAACAAGTAACACTCAAGACAGGGAGCTTTTTTTGTCGAGGACATTGAACGCACCGGTAGAATTGGTTTGGGAGATGTGGACTAAGCCCGAACATATCGCTAATTGGTGGGGGCCAAATGGCTTTACCACTACCATAAGTACCATGGACATGCAACCCGAGGGCGAATGGAACCTGGTGATGCATGGCCCTGACGGCAGCGACTATAAAAACAAAAGCATATTTAAAGAAGTCACCCTTCATAAAAAGATAGTTTACGAGCACACATCATACCCCCAATTTGTTTCTACAATAACATTTGAAGAACAGGGCGACAAGACCCACCTCACCTGGCATATGCTGTTCGAATCACATGAGCAATTTATCCAGGTGGTAAAAACTTTCAAGGCAGATGTCGGATTAAGGCAGAATGTAGAAAAACTCGAAGCGTATTTAAAAGATCAGCAAACCAAATAAATCCCGATATGAAAAGCATTAAGGGTATCATTTTTAGTTTAATCATTATGACAACTACAGTAGCGCAGGCCCAAATGGGCCACTATGCCGATGTGAACGGCATCAAGATGTATTACGAGATACATGGCAGCGGTAGCCCGCTCGTGCTTTTGCATGGAGGTGGTTCTACCATTCATACTACGTTCGGTACAATATTACCGGCATTGGCCAAAACACACAAGGTTATTGCCATAGAACTGCAAGCGCACGGCCACACCGGCGACAGGGATGCTCCCGAAAGCTTTGAGCAGGATGCCGCTGATGTTGCCGAACTACTAAAACAACTCAACATTGATAAGGCGGATATATTCGGTTTCAGCAATGGCGGTCAAACGGCTATGGAGATGGGGATAAAGCACCCGGATAAGGTACGTAAGTTAATTATCGCGTCGGCATTTTATAAACGGGATGCGGCGCCAGCGGGTTTTTGGAAAGGTTTCGACGACCCAAAATTCAGCGATATGCCCCAGGTTTATAAGGACGAATATTTAAAAATAAAAGACCAGGCCGGGCTTATGAACATGTTTAATAAAGATGTGCAGCGGATGAAAAACTTTAAAGACTGGACTGACGATGATATCCGGTCAATAAAGGCACCCGCACTTGTTGTCATCGGAGATCATGACCTTCCTTCTCCTGAACATGCGGCGGAAATGTCGCGCCTTATGCCCCATGGCCGTTTGGCTATATTGCCAGGCACACATGGTAGCTACATCGGCGAAGCTATGTCATGGGGTACTCATAGTAAAGTGCCCGAACTTTTTGTGGCGCTGCTGGACGAGTTCCTGGCTGCTTCGGATAACTGAAATAAATAGATATTGCACGCTGCAGGCCAAGTTGCAGTAGTGCAATATCTTACAAGGGATTGGATTTTTTAGCCTATACTTTTGTGTTGTAAATCAACATAAATCGGTTAAAATGAAAAATATCGCACTCTGCCTGTTATTGCTTTGCACGATACAGGTATCCGCCCAAACCTTCACATCCAAACAATACAAAGAGGATTTTGAATATTTCTGGACCACCATCAATGATAATTACAGCTATTTCCACAAAAAGAAGGTAGACTGGAACAAAGTCAAAGAAATATACGCCCCTCAAATCGATACAGTAAGTTCCCGTTCATCATTCGTAACAGTCGTTGAACATGCGCTGTATGAATTGTATGATCACCATTGTACATTGAATACCAACACCCCATCTTCAAGGCGACTGGTGCCGACAGGGGCCGATATTTGGGCCGAGTATATTAATGGCAAGCCTGTAGTAACCGAAGTGAGAAAAGACTTTGGTGGCGAAATATCGGGGACAACTGTTGGTATGGAAGTGGTGGCGGTTAATGATGTTCCAGTAGAAAAAGCGATCATGCCATTCCTGGCCCATACCATTGCTCCCGATCCTGAAGCCAAAAGCTTTGCATTGCGCCTGGTTTTAGCGGGTGACCATCAAACCAAACGAAAAATCACGCTTGGGATTAATGGTAAAACACAGGATTTTTATCCCGATAAAGACCGCTTGATGCTTGAAAATGTAAAATATAAAGCGATGGTGGAGTCAAAGCAATTTGGTAATGTTACTTATATCAAGGTCAACAACTTTATATATGATAATAGCATTATCGCTAAGTTTGATAGTGTCCTGAACCGGCACATGAATAGCAGCGCCATCATATTGGATTTCAGGGAAACACCAAGCGGCGGTAACTCATCTGTGGCAAGAGGAATTTTAGGCCGGTTTATAACTAAGGATGAATTTTATCAGAAGCATGAGCTTTGGGCCGAAGAAAAAGAAACCGGGATCAAAAGAAGTTGGGAAGAATTTGTTTCACCAAGAGGCGAGGCTTACACCAAACCATTAGTGGTGCTCGGCGATCATTGGACGGGCAGCATGGGCGAAGGAATTGTCATTGGGTTCGATGGCATGAAAAGAGCGACAGTTATCGGCACCCCATTGGCCCGACTGATCGGTGCAACCGCATCATTTGAAATGCCGAATACCAAGATCAACTTTCATATTCCCACAGAGCGTTTATATCATGTCAGCGGTCTCCCAAGGGAAATGTATGTACCCAAAATACAACCGGACCTCAGTAAGCAAAAAACAGGCACTGATGTGATCTTAAACAAGGCATTATCGTACTTAGGTGTAAAATAAAATTTAGCGAGTCACGATATGATAAATTTTTCAAGCGAGAATTTTACGGGCGTTCATGATAAGATCATGGATGCCTTGATAAAAGCTAATACAGGCACTGTACCTTCTTACGGTACGGATAGTTATACCGAAGAAACGATTAATATTTTTAAGGAGCATTTTGGCAATGATATCGATGTGTTTTTTACGTTCAATGGTACCGGTGCAAACAATTTCGGCTTAGGGTGTGTGGTCGAAAGGCACCACTCCATTTTCTGTTCAGACGAGGCGCACTTATATGTTAATGAATCAACCGCTCCCGAGGCTTTCCTTGGTTGCAGGCTTTACCCAATAAAAACTTTAGATGGTAAGATCAGCATTGATGACCTCGAAAATAATATCAAAAAAGCCGATAGTATCCATTTTCCCCTGCCAAAAGTGGTTTCAATCACCCAGCCAACAGAATGCGGAACAGTTTATACAATTGACGAACTAAACGCCATAAAGAAAGTATGCGTGGAAAATAAACTGTTGTTTCATGTTGATGGAGCCCGGTTCTTCAATGCAGCGGCGCATTTAGGCGTGTCACTTAAAAATCTTAGCGCGGATATAGGGATTGATATCTTAACACTAGGAGGTACCAAGAACGGGATGATGTTTGGTGAGGCAGTGGTGTTTTTTAACTCATCGGATACGCGTTCCTTTAGGTATAATTTGAAAAGAAGCATGCAGATGGCATCAAAGAATAGGTTCATCGCAGTTCAGTTCCGGGCGACCTTAAAGGATGGGCTTTGGAAAAATATCGCGGCCCATACCAATGCCCTTGCTAAAACATTTGAATCCATGCTGGCAGAAACACCGGGTGTTGAAATTACTTATCCTGTAGAATCAAACGCTATTTTTATTGAGCTATCTACTTCATTACAATCCACTCTTGCGCAGCGGGCCGGTTTTTATCTCTGGGATGAATCAAAAAATATTTGCAGATTTATGTTTTCATTTGATAATACGATCGAAGAAGTAAAAACTTTTATCCGGCAGCTTCAAAATGCAATTGGGACATGATTAAAGCATTTTCAAAATTTCATAAGCTAACCATTTGCGATGGCCTTGAAGCGCTGGCTACCCGGAATTATAATATTTCTTTTCCTTTCCATTTTCACCAGACTTATAATATCTCGCTGGTATATGAGGGAACGTTCCGGACGAAAGTGAATGAAAGAAGCTTGTGCGCTTTGCCCGGGTCGATCTTAATCACGAATCCGCTCGAAATTCACTCCAATCCTTGCGAAATTGACGAATTCGCCTCTTTTTTTACTTTTTATGTGAGTCCTGATTTTTTCAGCCAATCCACAGACGGCAAAAAAGCATTTTTTCGCGATAATGTTATTTATGATGAAGTTTTATTTGCCAGGCTTCATCAAATAGCCCTTCAGGTTGAAAATGAGACCGATGCTGAAAACCTGGAGCAGGAACTAAACACCGCATTACATGAACTATCTTTCAAATATGCTTTTGCCGATAAAGATAACAGCGGACTGATCAATAACCATTCATTGTTTGAAGACTACCTGGCAAACGAAGATTTTGAAAAATTCTCGCTTGATCATTCCGCAAAACAGTTTGGCATCGATAAGTTCAAGTTTTTACGGTTGTTCAAATCCCAGACAGGCCTCACACCCAACAACTATGTAATACTAAAGCGAATTGAGAAAAGTAAAGAGATGCTCTTTGCCGGTCATGATCTTTTAGGTACTGCTATTGATCTTGGCTTCTATGATATCCCACACTTCTCCAAGCACTTTAAAAAATTTACGGGGATAGCACCCTCGGTTTATAGCTCGGCGGTAGTCTCACCTAAGAAATAGTTATTGCGCGCCAGCTTTCATCCGTATTATCGTTAAGCAGACAAGCTCATTCGCCGCAAGTATCCCTGCATTTACCGATTTATCAGGCTGATTAACCTTTTTTGGATTGTAGCTGGTTTAGTTCAATCATAGTTTTGGCGGCATGAGAACTAAAAAGATATTGATTTCAGGGGCAAGTGTCGGCGGGCCGGCGCTAGCTTTTTGGCTAAACCGTTATGGTTTTGAGGTAACTGTAGTGGAACGGGCGCCGGGTATCAGGCCGGGTGGGTACGCTATCGACTTTCGTGGCGCAGCCATGAAGGTGTTGGAACGAATGAACATCGTTGAGGAAATAAAGAAATTTGAGACCCGCGCAGGTAAAATTACCATTGTCGACAAAAACAACAAGAAACTGGCCAGCATGCCGGATGGCTTCACAAGCGGAGAACTGGAAATTATGCGTGGCGACCTTGCCAATGTTTTTTACGAAGCCACTAAAAATAATGCGGAATATATATTTGATGACAGTATCGCCGCTCTGCAGGAAGACGAAACAGGGGTAGCGGTAACCTTCAGCAGCGGCAAAGCCAGGCGCTTTGATTTAGTTGTCGGTGCGGATGGGCTGCATTCCAACGTGCGTTCGCTGGCTTTCGGTGAGGAGTCTAAATTTATGCATCACCTGGGTATTTACTTCGCCATTTTTACAACACCCAATTTTATGGATTTGAAGGAAATGGCCGGGCTGTATTACGGCACCTTGGGTAAGCGTGTTGGTGTCTTTAGCGCAGATAAAGACAAAGAAGCCAGGGCGAGTTTTTATTTTGCTTCGCCGCAAATTTCCTACAATTACCGGGACATCAACCAGCAGAAAGAAATGATCCGTGAGCGTTTCGCTGGTGAGCAATGGCAGGTGCCAACATTATTAAAATTTATGGAAAGCGCTCCGGACTTTTATTTCGATTCTGTCAGCCAGATCAAAATGGATCGTTGGTCGTCTGGGCGTATGGCTCTCCTTGGGGATGCGGCCTATTGCGCCTCGCCCATGTCGGGCATGGGTACCAGCATGGCGGTTATCGGCGCGTATATTCTGGCGAGTGAGCTGAATGCGGCTGATGGTGATCACAAAGCAGCCTTTAAAAGCTATGAGCAGCAGATGCGTCCCTTTGTGGGAGAATGCCAGAAACTTGCAGAAGGTGCGGAATGGTTTGTACCGACAACACGTTTCAAGCTATGGTTTAGCCAGCAGATATGGAAGATATTGCCTTACACCCCCTGGAAAAATATGATGATCGAGATGCCTATGAAAGCCGCTAACTTTATTAAGCTGAAAAATTATAATTTAAGCGAAACGGTAACTTCCTAATGGTCTATATAGAATAAAACCACGGTAATATTAAATATTACCGTGGTTTTTTGTGCGCCCGAAGGGATTCGAACCCCCATCATCAGAACCGGAATCTAACATTCTATCCATTGAACTACGCGCGCAGTGCCGCAAATATATCAAATCGGTTGGACTAACTGAAAGAAATTTGGGTATAGGCACCTATTCCCGCTCCAGGAATTGGCCAATAATTCGCCGTACAAAATGAGGCATTGATTTCCTCTGTGGGAATTGAAATTGAACAAAACGGGGAATTCATTCCCTGAAGTTTGTGAGTCAGTCAGTTAGCAAAATCCTCAAATTAGCTATAACGAGCGGTTTTTGGCACGTTGGCTTACTATTTGGATATACCTCAGCATATCACACATTATCTAAGTCATGAAAACACTGTTACCTTTATCACTCTTACTGTTCATTTTAGCTTCTTGTCAAAAGGAAGCAAAAGTTACACCTAAAACCGCGCCTGTATCAACCACCACCACTACAACTACCGTTGTCGCTGCTGTTAAACCAGACACGATTCCGGATCAGGCTGCTTTAAAAATAAAATTAGTTAAGGATACCGATAATTATGATGAAACCATGTTTATGTTCAATCATACATCAAGCCTGGCTTTCTCTAATGCTGAAGATGCACGTTATTTCCCAGGGTTTGGAGAAGAAAGCCTGGCAAGCCTTTCAACTGAGGGTCAGGATTTAGTTATAAACAGTTTACCCTACACTTCGGGAATGTCAGTTAAGCTGGACGCGAACATGAAAAATGGTGGTGCGTTTGTTTTAAAGATCAGCTATATAAGAAATATACCTTCCAATATCGAGATCCTGCTTGAAGATGCTTACCTGAAAAATTCGGTTGATCTTCGTGCCGGCAATTGCAATTTTACTGTGGATAAAGCTAAGCCCGCTTCATTCGGCAGCGGAAGATTTAAAGTTGTATTTAAAGACAAAGGCCAGCAATAAGCGGCCTTTGTTTTACTATATCTTCTAATACTTTCTAAAAGTTATACGTTAAACCTGAAGTGCATAATATCACCATCCTGCACAATGTAGGTTTTCCCCTCAACACCCAGTTTGCCCGCTTCTTTGATCGCAGCTTCTGATCCGTTGAATTTCACGAAATCATCATACTTAATTACTTCGGCGCGAATAAAGCCTTTCTCAAAATCGGTATGGATCACGCCAGCTGCTTGTGGTGCAGTAAAGCCTTTTGTAATCGTCCAGGCACGCACTTCCTGCACACCGGCAGTAAAGTAGGTGGCGAGGTTAAGTAATTTATAAGCCGCCTTGATCAGTTTATTCACTCCTGATTCAGTCAATCCCAAATCCTCAAGAAACATCTGGCGTTCCTCGTAAGTTTCCATCTGGGCGATCTCTGACTCTATTTGAGCAGAAATAATAAGCACCTCGGCATTTTCCTCCTTTACTGATGCTTTTACCTTATCTACATAAGCATTGCCTGTATTAACCGATGCTTCATCAACATTACAAACATACATCACTGGTTTAGCGGTTAACAGCCAGATATCCTCAATGTATTCCTTATCCTCTTCGGCAACCGGCGCAGTTCGGGCAGATTTACCTGATAACAGGTGGTTCTTATAAACGGTTAAAACATCAAAAGCTTTTTTTGCTTCCTTGTCGCCACCGGTTTTAGCCATTTTCTCTATTTTGCTGATCTTCTTTTCTATCGAATCAAGATCCTTCAGCTGTAGCTCAGTATCGATGATCTCCTTGTCACGTATCGGGTCCACAGAACCGTCAACGTGGATCACGTTATCATTATCAAAGCAACGCAGCACATGAATGATCGCGTTTGTAGCACGTATATTGGCTAAAAACTGGTTGCCCAGACCTTCTCCCTTGCTGGCACCTTTTACCAGGCCGGCTATATCCACAATTTCAATAACATTGGGCACAGTATTTTTAGGCACCACGATCTCCACCAGTTTGTTTAACCGCTCGTCAGGCACCGTGATCACACCCACATTGGGCTCGATGGTGCAAAACGGAAAATTAGCCGCCTGCGCCTGAGCATTTGATAAGCAATTAAAAAGTGTTGATTTACCCACATTTGGCAAACCTACTATTCCGCATTGTAGTCCCATTTATTAGTTAATTAAGTTGATTTAGTTGAATGGTTGATTAAGTTAAATTGATTTTATAATCTGGGTATTTTGCAACCCAATCAACTTACTCAACTCAGTCAACCACTCACTTTAAAAAGCGCAAAGATAACAGAAAAAACGTGCCCGTAATTTGAAAAAAAAAACGACTTTTGCCGGACATTACAAAGCAAACAGATTTAATTACGATGTAAACAAGAGGGCCCTTTTTATGGACGAAATGGTTGAACAAATTGAACTATTGCTGGAGCAGGGCGACGAAAAGCAGCTCCAGGAATACCTAAACAACCTTAATATATCAGATGTTGAGATCCTGGTAGGTGAATTTCCCGAACAAGGCCCCCGTTTTATCGAAATACTTTCCATTAACCGTGCGGTCAATGTGTTCCGTATCCTGGATTTCCCGGTGCAGGAACGTATCCTGAAAAAGCTTTCGGGAAAGAGGATCGCCGAACTCATCAATGAGCTTCCGCCGGATGACCGTACAGCTCTTTTTAGTGAATTGCATGGCGATACTGTAAAAGTACTCATACTGCATTTGCCGCCGGATGACCGCAAGGAAGCATTCAGTTTGCTTGGCTATAAAGAAGATAGTGTTGGCAGGCTGATGACACCGGATTACATCACCGTAAAAAAAACGTGGAATGTTGAACGTGTGCTTGCACACATACGTGAGTATGGAAAGGACTCCGAAACTATTGATGTGCTTTATGTAATAGACAGCAATGGCGCGCTGCTGGATGACATCAGAATACGCGAGATATTGTTGGTAAGCCCCGAAACCAAGGTAAGCACGTTAATGGATAGTCGCCTCATCGCGCTTAATGTAAATGATCCGCAGGAGGAAGCCATTAATACGTTCAGGATGAACAACCGCGTGGCTTTGCCGGTTACTGATGATGAGAATATTTTGCTGGGTATAGTTACCGTGGATGATATCCTTTGGATTGCTAACGAGGAATATACCGAAGACATTCAAAAGATCGGTGGTACCGAAGCACTGGATGAGCCCTACCTGGATATCAACCTGTTCAGGCTGTTGAAAAAACGCGTGGGCTGGCTGATCATCCTTTTTTTAAGCGAAATGCTTACCTCCACCGCCATGCAGTATTTTAATGATGAAATATCCATCGTTATACAGCTTACTTTTTTTGTTCCGCTCATTATGTCGAGTGGCGGTAACAGCGGCTCGCAGGCATCTACGCTAATTATACAGGCAATGGCATTGGGCGAGGTCACTATAACAGACTGGTGGCGGGTTATGCGCCGCGAGATACTTTCTGGTTTAATGCTTGGTGTCATACTTGGCGTCATCGGTTTCTGCCGCATTAGTATATGGAGCCTCTTCAGTGATATTTATGGTGTACATTCCATGCTGATCGCCATTACTGTGGGTTTCGCCCTCATCGGCATCGTATTATGGGGATCATTGGCAGGCTCTATGCTGCCCATCCTGTTAAAAAAATTAGGCGCCGACCCTGCTACATCTTCAGCACCGTTTGTAGCAACATTGGTCGACGTAACTGGTCTGATCATTTATTTCAGCATCGCGCTATTGGTAATGCACGATATCTTGCATCCGGGCACTCCTGTACATACCCTGATGCCGATACATCATCTTTTACCTAAAGCTGCTTAATTGGAAAAGGCCGGTTTTTGGGCGCAGCCTCATTTATGCATCGATAATACCGGTTTAAAACTTATACAAAAACAGAAAACCCTGCTTTTCCGGCAGGGTTTTCCTATAATATTGGTTTAGCTTGAGGTTTCGATATTAGATCTCGAATGAGAAATCTTCGTCAGCAGTTTTTGCTACTTCAGGTGCTTCGCTAAATTCATAGCGTTTTTCATTAACCTCCTGGTTTGCTTTTATATAGTCAACGGTTTCTTTTAAACCTTCGGCGAATTTTTCAAAATCTTCTTTGTAGAGGAATATTTTGTGTTTGATAAACACGCCATCTTCCAAACGTTTTTTGCTTTCAGTTACGGTAATATAATAGTCGTTCGACCGCGTTGCCTTTACATCAAAAAAATAAGTTCTCTTCCCGGCTCTTACCTTCTTCGAGAAAACCTCTTCACGCTCTCTATTTTCGAAATCACCCATGTTAAATAATTGTAATTAGTTTTTGACTGGCATAAATATAAATAAATTTTCAAAGTACAAGTATTAAAAACAATATTGTTATGGTTTTTTCAAATAATAGATGATATTTTTAAGGTAACAGTTAATTTTTAGACGTTTTCTTCTTCTTCCAGTAGCTGTTTTTCGTATAGTTCAAAATAAACCTGCTTGCGCTGCATCAGTTCGTCGTGCGTTCCCTGTTCTACTATTTCCCCATTATCCATCACCAATATCCGGTCGGCATTTTTGATAGTTGATATACGGTGGGCAATAATAACACTGGTTTTATGCTGCATAATATTACCGAGGCTGTTTAGTATTTCTTCCTCGGTACGGGTATCAACAGCCGAAAGGCAATCATCAAATATCAGTATCTGCGGTTGCTTCACTATCGCCCGGGCAATAGAAACCCTTTGCTTTTGCCCGCCCGATAAAGTTACACCACGTTCACCTATCAGTGTTTCAAAACCATGTTCAAGCTCCATGATATTCTGATATACAGCGGCATCCCTGGCGGCCTGTTCCACACGGGGCATATCCAATACATCGGCACTAAAGGCGATATTATTGGCGATGGTATCAGAGAACAGGAAAACCTCCTGCGGCACAAAGCCCACCTGTGAGCGGTATCCCTCCAAATTGAGTTGATCTAAAGGCTGGCCATCGATCAGTATTTTACCTCCCGTACTATCATACATCCGCATCATCAGGTTGGCTATGGTTGATTTACCTGATCCCGTTCGGCCAATTATGGCGATCATTTGCCCCGGCTCTGCCGTAAAGGATACATTTTTTAGAGCCTGTATACCGGTATCGGGATATATAAAGGATACATTATCAAAACTGATCTGGCCTTTTACGGTATGAACAGGTGCTTTTGGAGAAATGATCTCGGACTGCTCGTGCAGAAACTCATTGATCCTTTTTTGCGAAGCGGCAGCACGTTGTATTAATGAGGTCACCCATCCCAATGACATTACAGGGAAGGTCAGCATATTGAGATACACAATAAACTCAGCGATATTACCCGCGGTAATGGTGCCTTTCATTACCTCAACACCGCCAACGTACATAATGATCACATTACTCAATCCCACCAATAAAAGCATCAGTGGAAAGAATAGTGCTTGCACCTTTACCAGCGCCATGGAGTGTACCTTATAACTCTCACTTTCACCGGCAAAGCTTTCACGGATAAAAGCTTCCCGCACATAGGATTTGATTACCCTGATACCTGAAAAATTTTCCTGTACAAAGCTTGACAGTATGGATAAACGCTGCTGTATCTTTTCGCTCCTGAAATGGATGATGTTATTGATATAATAAATGGTTATGGCCAGCACAGGCAGTGGCAGCACGGAGAATATAGTAAGCCTCACATTAACCATGGCCATAAATACGATCGCGATGATAAATAGTGTAATGGTATTAATGGTGTACATAATGCCCGGCCCAAGATACATTCTCACGCGACTTACATCCTCGGTGGCCCGGTTCATTAGGTCGCCGGTATTGTGGCGGCGGTAAAAGGCAAGCGACAATTGCTGGTAATGATCATAAATTTCGTTTTTAAGATCATATTCAATATGCCTCGACATCAGGATGATGGTCTGTCGCATTAAAAATAAGAACACTCCCCTGATGAGCGCTAATGCAAGTACAATACCGCCAAACAGCATCATGCTATACCCAAATATGCTGTAGATCACCTGCTGTCTCTCGAAACCTGAAAATAAATGATACAATGAAATATTTTCAGTCACCAGGTTGAAGGAGATGCGGATAACCGAAGCCGTGAGCACGCCGAAAACATTGGAAATAGTAACAAACAGGATACCCGGAATAAGCCGCCAGCGGTATTTATAAAAGAATTTATTCAGGTAAGCGAGGCTCTTCATTGTTCTGTTAACAAATGTAGGTTTTTTTATAGTTCATGGTTAATAGTTGATGGCTCATAGTGTGTTTAGTTTGTCAGATTTTAGAGGCGAACCGCTTATAATCAGCCATTTTGATTTGCCACGAACTATTAAGTATTAACTATGAACTAAATTAAGTTTGTGACAATCAAAAAAACCTATACTTTTGTCGGCAGGCCCTAAACAGTTTGTTACCTATAATGTCAGCTCAAAACACCAACGAATCACTTTTCGACCAAATGAACACTTTTGGGCACCAGAAATTAGTGTTTTGCAGCGATCCCGATACGGGGCTGAAAGCCATCATCGCTATTCACGATACTACACTGGGTCCGGCTTTAGGCGGAACACGCATGTGGGCCTATAAAACGGAGGCTGATGCGCTGAACGATGTGCTGCGCTTATCAAAAAGTATGACCTATAAAGCTGCCGTGGCAGGCCTTAACCTGGGCGGGGGCAAAGCGGTCATCATTGGCGATTCTCACAAGGATAAAACCGAAGCATTGCTGCGCAAATTTGGCCGGTTCATCAAAAACCTGAACGGTGAATTTATAACTGCCGAAGATGTGGGTACCAATCCGAAGGATATGGAATA
>Ga0207671_10003305_pt1 | contig 16215 bp, 14 predicted proteins | sample KBSC24metaG_FD_184352 | JGI IMG/M metagenome (GOLD analysis project Ga0207671, IMG submission 184352) | Corn rhizosphere microbial communities from Kellogg Biological Station, Michigan, USA - KBS C2-4 metaG (SPAdes) (version 2) | ecosystem: Host-associated > Plants > Roots > Rhizosphere > Soil... | reverse complement strand
TCGGTAACTTGTTGATGAAAGGCCGATCCGGGATCAAGAATGGTGGCAGATTTGATAAGCAAATTCATGAGCAAGCTTTAAGGATTTGTATGGAATTATTTTAGTATCAAGTAGCGAGTATCAGGTATCAAGATTTTTTTCAGGGAGTTTATTTCTTTCAGTATCAGGTTGTAAGTAACCAAATAGCTTCTTGCTTTTTTCTTGATTCTTGACTCTATCATCTTGATTCTTGATTTAGATCAAACAGGCTGCTTTACGGCTTGTTTACCCGGGTTAAAGTACCTGATCAACAAAATTTCGGCGGCCAGAAAAATCAATGCCAAAATTATACAAAGTTTCCATAATTGTGTGCCAAAATTTGTTTCGGCTACAATACCTTTTAATGAAGCGTTACCACCTGTTAATAAGGCGGTTGAAGCAGGCATTAATTGTTTCAGGGTAGCCTGGCTCAAATAACTCATATCAGATTCGCTGCGGTTATCGTTAAAGGCAAGCGTAGCCAGGGTGCTATCCTGCTTTTTCAGCGTATAGATCCCGGTTTCGCGCAACTGATCAGATAGGTACAGCATCGTGCTCCCCTCCTGCTGCCGCACATCCGGAATGGTGCTTTGATCGCCTTTTACCAGCTTGAGCAATTGCTTTTCGGTAACCTGTACCGGTGGTATCTCCAATGTCTCGTCCTCTCCCAGGGTATAGAACAAGGGCAGATCGTGCCCGCTCAACAAAGCTATCCGGAACAACGTGGGTACAAAAAGGGCGTGCCGGGGTAAGTTGCTGTATGCTTCATCAAGTGGTACAGCGGCTACATACACTTTACCTCGACCGCTGGTATAGCCCGCCCAAAAAGTTTGTCCGCTGCTTAGTTTCATCAGGTTATCCGCCCCTCCGCGCGAGGTATTTAACTGGTAATATTTTTTAACCACCGGCAGATCGGGGTTTTCGGGGAAATTCTCAAATACATTTTTAAATACCGGGCTTTGCCTGTTCAGGGCCGATACTTTGGTAGCTTCGGTCAGCAGTTTTTCGGGCCAGGCGGCGTTCATGGGTTGCAGGAACGCGCGATAGTTGGCCAGGTCGGCATCTACAGCCGGGAATACAACGAGCGTTCCACCCTTATTAACATAGGTTTTTAACTGCTGTGCCAGGCCGGCAGATATGGCCTTTACATCACTGATCACCACAATGGGTAAACTATTAAGACCTGCATAATCCACATTACCATCGGGCACACGCTGAGCGGCAAAAAACTGATCGGAAGCAAAAACAGCCTTTAGATATGGGTTGGGTAAGCCGCCATCAATCAGCAGTACAGGCATTTGAGCGCTTACATTAAAGCTGAAGTAAAATTTATTATCAAACGTAACAGGATTATCCTGCAACTCAACCAGGCCTTGTTGCCAGCCGGCTTGTAAGCCCATAAAAGCAAGTGTATCGGTTTGCACCGCACGAGCCGGAATCGTATAACTGCCTAACGCTTTTTGAGCACCATTGATGGTTACTTTTAGCGGCACTCTATCAGCCTTTTCACCGGCGTAGTTGTGAAGCCGAACTACCAGCTTTTCGTTTTCGCCGGGGCGATGCACCGCGCTTAACAACCAAACAGAATCAACCGCCACATTGGGCAGATTACCGGCTTTAAGCTGTATCAGGCTGGTGGCTATACTGGTATCGGTTTTTAATGGCTTAGCCGCCATATTTTTTTGAAGATCGGAAATGATATAGGTGGATTTGATAGCGCCAGGTTGTTGAAGCAACAGGTTTTGCTGACGGTTGATGATCTGCTGCAAGCTGCGGCTCTGCGCGCTGATCTTCACCTGGTCAACCGCGTCATTAAACTCGTCGCGACTTAGCAGGCGCTGGTGTTTGCCTTCAAAATCTTGCGTAAGCAGCTGAAAACGATCATTGATATTATAGGCAGATGCAATTTCTTTAGCTTTTTGTTTGGCATCATCCAGCAGCGAGCCCTCGCGGTTAAGGGTTTCCATGCTGTAGGAGTTATCTACAAAAATACTTACCGCGTTTTGCCTACCGGTATTACCGGAATTTTGCCCTGGCAGATACGGCCTGGCAAAAGCCAGTACCAGGAAAAACAGGGCCAGTAAGCGTGCAGCTAGTATCAACCTTTCCTTTAGGTTACGACGCGATGCCTGCTGCTCCTGGATCTCTTTTAAAAACTGTACATTGCTAAAATTCACCTTCTGAAACTTACGGAAGTTGAACAAGTGAATAATGACCGGGATAGCTAACGTGAGCAGTGCAAATAAAAAAGCCGGATATATAAAGCGCATATTTTATCGGTGCAATAGGCAGATATACAAATGTGCAGATTTTATTTCAGATGTGCAGATGTAATGTACAGTCGACTCACCTGGCATCGCTTCGCCTGCGGCAGAAAGAGGGAATTACTGAGAAATTTGTCATCCTGAGCGATAGCGAAGGATCTTCTTCAGCATGCGTGGCGCACAATAGATGCTTCACTCCGTTCAGCATGACAAACCTACCTTCGCGACCCTCTTTCCGCCACAGGCGAAGAGGGGGTCGCGAAGCGCAGGCGGGGCGAGTCGTCGCCGCTATGCTAATCACCTCTTATCCAGACATTAGTTTAAATAAAATATTTGTAAGTAAATAAACATTTACTTACTTTTGTATCGATATAGATAATTAAGGCATTATGCGACCAAAAAATTTAGAAAAAGAAGAAGCCATCCGTACCATAGCGCTACAAATCATTGCGGAAGAAGGTTTGGAAAACCTCACCATGCAAAAGCTGGCCAAGGCCGCCAATATATCGCCCCGTACCATTTATATCAAGTACGATAATAAGGAAGATCTTTTGGTAACGCTTTATATTGAGGAGGTGCTGGATGCTTACGAACAGGCTGTTCTGAAGGATTTCAGGTTTGATATCGATTTTGCTGAAGGGGTAAAAAAACTCTGGTTAAATGGCTTTGCCTATTTTAAAAACAACCACCACGCCTTTGCCCTGATGCAATATGGTAAGTCATCGCCCCTGCTGAATAAGGCTTATCAGAAAAAAAACATTAAACAGGGCGATTACTTCGGTCCTATTATCCGTTTCCTGGAACATCATGCGGCGGCAGGTACTATCAGGAATTTCCATCAGGATATACAACGGGCATTGTTGTTTTCGCCTTTGACCGACCTCATGAGCGAGTATTTTGATTACCAGGAAAGGCCCGAACAAATCATCACCGAAAAAACCCTTTTACAATGCTGCGATGTAGTAATAAAAGGCATGTTACAATAAATTAGAACCCAAACAAATGAACAATATTAAAAATAAAAAAATAGCCATTATAGGTGGCGGCCCGGGCGGATTAACGCTGGCACGACTATTGCAAATGAATGGCGTCAATGTAAAAGTTTACGAACGCGACACCAACAAAGATGCCCGGGCAAAAGGTGCTACACTTGACCTGCATGAAGAATCAGGCCTGAAAGCACTGCATGAAGCCGGGTTGATGGATGAATTTAACGTCAACTTCCGCCCTGGCGCCGATAGGGTGCGTATTATGGATAATCACGCTAACATTATCCTCGATGAACATGACGCTCCCAAACGGCCCATGGACCGGCCCGAAATTGATCGGGGGCCACTACAAAATATCCTGCTGGATTCTTTGCTGCCCGGTACCGTTGTTTGGGATAGCCATTTTTTAAATCTGGTACCGCAGGGTAATTCCTGGAAACTGGAGTTTAAGAATGGCATTTCGGTAATAGCCGATATCGCGATAGCAGCTGACGGGGCAAACTCCAAACTACGCCCCTATATTACCCCTATTAAACCTTTTTATTCGGGTGTTACAGCCATAGAGGGGGCAGTACATCATTCCGAAACGGCAAGCCCCAAAATGCACCAGCTATTAAAAGGTGGTAAAATATTTGCTATGGGTAGTGAAAAAAGCCTGATCGTGAGTTCAAAAGGCGATGGCAGCCTGGTTTTTTATCCCGGTTTCAAAACTGATGAAAACTGGAGCCGCGAATCCGGGATCGATTTTACCGACAAAGCACAGGTATTGGCCTGGTTCAAAACCGCATATTCCGACTGGGACAGCGTATGGCATGAATTGTTCGAGAACGCGAGCTATGCCTTTGTACCGCGCCCGCAATATTGCATGCCCTTTGATCAAACCTGGGAGGCTTTAACCAATCTTACCATGTTGGGCGATGCCGCGCACCTGATGCCCCCTTATGCCGGCGAAGGTGTGAACATGGCCATGCTGGATGCCCTGGAGCTCAGCCAGTGCCTGCTCAGTGATAATTTTGCAGACACCCAATCAGCTATAACTGCTTATGAAACCCAGATGCGGGCAAGAGCCAGCGAAATAGCTATGATCACGATGGAATCAACAGCCGCATTACATTCACCGCAAGCCATCGACTTTTTACTTAGCATCATCGGTTAAGTTTAAAACAAAACGCCACTCGCATTCTTTTATACAGGATGGAGTGGCATATCGGTTGTTCAGGTTTTCATTATAAAGATTGGAAAGGGCGCTTTTATCCCAATGATCTGCCGCAGCGCAAATGGTTCGATTATTATTGCGAGCATTTTAAAACGCTGGAGCTCAATGTTACTTTTTATCGCTTCCCGCAAGTGTCGTTCCTGCAAAACTGGTATGGTAAAAGCCCTGCTGATTTCCGTTTCGCGGTAAAAGCCCCGCGCGCTATCACCCATTACAAAAAGTTCAACGATACCACAGAACTGATCACCCGTTTTTATGATACCATTAACCAGGGATTACGGGAGAAACTTGGCCCTGTGCTGTTTCAGTTACCGCCCAGTTTTATTTATGATGACGAAAAACTCGATCGCATCATCAACAGCCTGAATCCCTCCTTTAAGAACGTACTGGAGCTACGCCATGTAAGCTGGTGGAACGATACCGTTTATGAAAAACTGGCAAAACACCACATTACCTTTTGCGGTATGAGTCACCCCAGTTTGCCCGATACCGTAATACAAAATACGCCTATAATTTATTATAGGTTTCATGGGGTGCCAGTGTTGTACCGCTCGCCCTATTCAAAGCATTTCCTTAAAAAAATCATCAATACGGTAAGGCAAAACCCCAATACCCAGGAGGGCTGGTTTTATTTTAATAATGATTTTGACGCAGTTAGTGTGGGTAACGCGAATGATATGATTTCCTTGTCTAAATAATTTTTTTATCTCAACAATTAAATACATTTTGCTGCCGGATTTTAAACTACTTATTTATCTATGGAATTTAGACGATTAGGAGAAACTAAACTGGCTGTTTCTGTTATAACATTTGGTGCCTGGGCTGCAGGTGGCTGGATGTGGGGCGGCAATGACGATAAAGAAGCCATTGAAGCCATGCGTGTATCATACGATATGGGTATCACCTCTATTGACACGGCACCTATTTACGGACAAGGTAAAAGTGAAGAACTGGTTGGCCAGGCCATAAAAGGTTTACCACGCGATAAAGTACAGCTGCTCACCAAATACGGCATGCGCTGGGATCTGGCCAAAGGTACTTTTGGTTTTAAAAGTCAGGATAATGAGGGCAAGGATATCGATGTCTACAAATATGCCGGCAAAGAGAGTATCATACTGGAATGCGAAAACAGCTTGAAACGCTTAGGAACTGATTATATCGACCTGTACCAGATCCATTGGCCAGATGCCACTACGCCTATTGACGAAACCATGGAAGCCGTACTCCGCCTCAAAGAGCAGGGTAAAATACGCGAGGCAGGTGTAAGCAATTATGATATACAACAAATGGCTACTGCCGAAAAAAGCATTAAGCTAGCCTCAAACCAGGTATCTTTTAGTATGGTGAAACGGGATATTGAGGATGAGCTGATCCCCTACTGTATCGAAAATAAAAAATCAATATTGGCCTATAGTCCGCTGGAGCGTGGCCTACTGACCGGCAAAATGAAACCCGGGCATCAATTTGATGCCGGTGATCACCGCGCAGGCGTTAAATATTTCAAAGAAGAGAATATCAAACGAACCAATGAGTTCCTGGCTAAAATAAAACCCCTGGCCGATGAAAAAGGCGCTACCCTGGGTCAATTAGTGATCCGCTGGACCATCAACCATCCGGGTATTACCATAGCCCTTGTAGGCGCCCGCAATGCCTCACAGGCCAAACAAAATGCCAAAGCCATTGAGATACATATCAACGGTGAGGAAATGGAATTTATCAATAACCAGTTGAGCGATCTGGAGATTGTTGGGTAAGTATTTTGAACCATGATTTTTAGGATCATAGGATTACCCTGATTCTCGTTAAAATCAAGAAAATCTTCAAATCATGTAAATCATGGTTCAAGAATAAACAAAAAGAGCAACATCAAATGGTGCCGCTCTTTTTGTTTATTCATCATCCTGCTGTCTTCTTCTGTGTTTTTTCTTTTTCTTTGATTTTGATGATGAAGACTTGCTTTTCTTTTCAGATTTCTTTGTGGTGGTAGTTCTCTTTTCCGCGTTCTGCTTAACAGGGGTAGCTGCGACCGTCCCCTTTTTATCGGCAACATCTGTAGAATCCTTGCTGAGTTGTTTTACAGTGAACTCATTGCCCCTTAATCCATACTCCAACTGGCGTTTGGCGCCTGTGGGTTTAGCCTCTTTTCCGCTGCCGTTGAAAATTGGGAATTCCCGCATCAGCTTACCATCGCGGATGTAAAAATTGTCGCTTCCCCGGTACCCTTTACGCTGCGAGTTATTCAGTTTGGGAAAATCGAGCTTATTGGCTTTGTTGTTACTAAACTCAAAAGCATAAATACTAGCGTAATTGGTGGTATCTTTTGATTTGGCCTGTATCAATATCTCCGGATTACCATCCAGATCCATATCGGCATTGTACACATCAACTATAGCGCCATCCAGGTCGCCGGTGGTTGTGGTATATTTTATGGCCGATGAATCGGAATGCAGGATCATGAACGATCCCGCGTCTAAGGAACCGCGGCCCCAGCTTAGTATATCATAGCTTTGCCCTGGAGACACTTCTATCAATTTATGAAACCTGAAAGGCGGCATCAGTTCCGGCTGTTTAGCTACAGATGCAGTGGTTGCAGGCTTTTTTTCATTACCGCCGCAACCGGCAATTACAGTACCTATTAATAGCGCGAAAAGATAAAATCTGTTGGTCATTTTATTTTGCAGGATATTAATTATATAAAGTATCGGCTGTTAATTCAGCTTTTTGTTTGCCTGGCGCGTTGATGAATACTTTTAAGTTACTCGGCCCGCCCGCATCTACATATTTTAAAGTAAGCTTGTGATAGCCTTTTAATAAGGGCACCGCGCCTGCCTGTTCGGTAACCGCGTGTTTGCCGTCGTTATCAACCACCGGCTGACCATCGATCAGTAACACCGATCCGTTACCCGAAAGGGTTGAAAATCCATAATTGCCATCGGCATCAATATTCAAATAACCCGAATAGATAATGCCATATTTACCTTTACTTTTCCGGAAATCAATAGTGCTGAAAGTTTTAACAGCGCCGCTATCGGCAGCCGGCAAATTGGTTAACTGGCTGGTAGTCGTATAAGTACCCGGAAATAACTGATATTTTACGCCTCGTGTTGATCCTGTATAATTAACGGGTGCTATGGGTGCTTTATTATATACCACTGTACGTGTGACCACACTCCTTTTACCCGCTGGGGTGATCACGATAGTTTGCAGTTCACGATATTGATCAGGCGGAACAGAAAGGTTCAACGGGATGGTATAGATCAAATCGGTTTCACGCGGCGTATAGCCATCAATGGTATAGTATACTTTTGCCCCGTCTACAGATGGTTTTAAAGTAGCGTTTAACTGCGTACCTATCATCACCGTATCTTTTGCGCCAATAGCCACCGGCACGCGATAGTTAATATTGTTTTTATCTAACCAGGCTAAATGACCAGGTAAACGGGTTTCTGAAAAATCCTTAAAGTTCTTATTGGCCAAAGGCGACCAAGCCACTTCAGACAGGGCCATTAACCGCGGCAACAGCATATACTCTACCTTGGCATCAGTTGGTATGTACTCTGTCCATAAATTGGCTTGTACTCCCTCAATATATTTTTGCTCCTCCGCAGTTAAAACGGCTGGTGTTGGGTTATAGCTGTATATTTTTGATAAAGGCTCATTACCGCCTATGCTCAATGGTTCCTGATTGGGTTTGCCCTGACCATGATCAATATATAAACCACCACTTCCTGGGGTCATGATCACATTATGTTTTTGCTGAGCAGCTGCAATACCGCCTTCTTCACCCCTCCAACTCATTACCGTGGCATTTGGTGCAAGGCCGCCTTCCAATATTTCGTCCCAACCGATGATGCTGCGCCCTTTAGAGTTCAGGAATTTTTCTATCCTTTGGATAAAATAGCTTTGTAGGCCATGCTCATCCTTCAGGTTTAATTTTTTAATAATGTCCTGACAAAAGGCGGACTTTTTCCAGGCATCTTTTGGAGCTTCGTCGCCACCAATGTGGATATATTTACTTGGGAAAAGCGCCATTACCTCGGTTAACACATCCTCCAGAAAACTAAATGTTTTATCAGACGGACAATAGATATCCGGGAATACCCCCCAGGTTTCGGCTACTTTAACAGGAGTTCCGGGATCGCAGCCCAACTCGGGATAAGCAGCCAAAGCCGCTGAAGAGTGGCCCGGCATCTCAATTTCGGGAACAACGTTGATGTACCTGTCAGACGCATATTTGACCACATCACGGATCTGATCCTGGGTATAAAAACCACCATAAGGGGTGCCATCAAATTGCTGCGGGGTACGGTCGCGATAACCGCCAATTAAGGTTTGCGCGCGCTGGCTACTGATTTGGGTAAGCTTTGGATATTTTTTTATTTCGATACGCCAGCCCTGATCTTCGGTCAGGTGCCAATGAAAGGTATTCAATTTATAAGTGGCCAACAGATCGATGTATTTTTTAACCAGCTCGATCGAGAAAAAATGACGACCAACATCCAGCATCGCCCCACGATATCCAAAGCGCGGATAATCTTCTATCTCCACACATGGGATTCTGGCCGTAGCGCTTCTTTCCAGGGGCATCAGTTGTAACAGCGTTTGCACCCCGTAAAAAAGGCCCGAACCTTTACCGGCAACGGTGATTTGTTGCGGTGTGATCGTGAGGCGGTAACCTTCGGCAGGTAAATTTTCTGTACCCGTAGCTGTTAATACAATAGTGGTGTTTGCATCCCTACGGATCTTTTCCATGGTTTTTGCCAAAACAACTTTATGAAAGCTTAAGTTGTTTTCCAGATAATCTTTAAAAAACACAACGGCTTTATTCGAAGGAGAATCGGCCCGGATAACCGTTCCCTGGCTTAGCACAAACTCACCTGGAGCCTTTTTTAATGATACAGGGGCCGGAATAATACCCAGGTTTGGGTCGGTATCCTGAGCGTTGACAACAGATGTACATACTGCAAGCACGGCAAACAGCATTAGGGATGCTTTTTTATACATATTTATTAATCAGGTTGGTACTGAATGGTGAATATAGATGTTTTTAAAAAAATATAAGAAGTTTGGCGTGTAAAAAATATGTGCTAAAACGTATTTATTAGCGATATATATACTTTACAAGAGTGGTAAGCCATAACGTAGAGCGCTCAATTGCCGCTGAGGCTGTTACTTTGTCTTGATACAAAGTAACCAAAAATCAAGTCAGCAAAAATGCTTCTTTGCGCTCACAGCTTCTGCCCTGCAAACCAAACAGAACCACGGGCTGCAATTATTTTGCTCCACTTCGTTCGCGCAATCCACTCGCTACAGCAAAAACTTGCTATGCCCCTGCCACCACACTAACCCATCATCGTTCTGCCTGCTTTCTCCCGAAGCTGTTCTGCTGACGGAAGCCCTTTGTAGAAGTTTTAATAAACGAATATCAATGAATAAAGGCTAAAACAAAAACGCCAACTGTCTCCAGTTGGCGTTTAATATATCTTTTTAAAAAAGCCCTCTCCTTCGGGGAGGGTTGGGTGGGGTTATTACGCTGTCACTACATGTTCTTTAGCGGCCAGGTAACGTTCGGCATCAATAGCGGCCATACAACCTGTACCCGCGGCAGTAACTGCCTGACGGTAGATGTGATCCTGGGCATCCCCACAGCAAAATACGCCTTCCACATTGGTTTCTGTTGATCCCGGACGAGTAAGGATATAACCTGTCTCGTCCATATTTAACCAGCCTTTAAAAATATCGGTGTTAGGGTGATGACCAATGGCCACAAAGAACCCGGTAACGTCCAGATCGGTATCAACATTGGTTTGGTTATTAGTAACTCTTACACCGGTTACGCTTTGTCCGTCGCCAAGTATCTCTTTGGTTTCGGTATTATATAATATCTCGATATTTGGTGTATTCAACACGCGGTGAACCATTGCTTTTGAGGCACGGAACTCATCACGGCGAACGATCATATAAACTTTGCGGGTCAATTTAGCCAGGTAAGTGGCTTCTTCGGCAGCGGTATCACCGGCACCTACAATGGCAACATCCTGTCCTTTGAAAAAGAAACCATCGCATACGGCGCAGGCTGAAACGCCGAAGCCACTATATTTTTGTTCAGACTCCAAACCCAGCCATTTGGCTGATGCGCCGGTAGCGATGATCACCGTATCGGCAGTAATGGTTTTGTTCTCATCAATAACCACTTTATGCGGCAAACTCGAAAAATCAACAGAACTGGCATAACCAAAACGAATCTCGGTACCCAGGCGTTCGGCCTGTTTGCGCAGGTCTTCCATCATTTCGGGGCCCATGATACCTTCAGGATATCCGGGGAAATTTTCAACCTCGGTAGTTTGGGTAAGTTGCCCTCCGGCCAACAAGCCGGTATACATAACGGGTTTAAGATCGGCCCTTGAAGCGTATATAGCGGCAGTATAACCAGCCGGCCCTGAGCCTATGATAAGGCATTTGATGTGTTCAGTTTCTTGAGACATTGTTATAAAAAAATGTATGCGAATTTACGATTTATCTGTTTATCAGACAAGGGGCGAATGGTCAATACTATGCCATCATTTACCTGTGTTGGCCTTCAGCACCCGCATGACATTACCACCCAGTATTTTATCGATATCCTTTTCACTATAGTTGAGTTTAAGCAGTGCTGCGGTTACTTTGGGGTAGTCGGCAACGCTATCCATACCCAGCGGAAACGATTCGGAGCCGTCAAAATCTGAGCCTATACCTACATGATCAATACCAATCAGCTTAACTATATAATCAATGTGCTGAATGAGCATGCTTAAAGACGGTCGTAATTTGTCGGCCTCGGCCTGGTGCAGCGAACTTACTTTGATAAACCCAAGGTCATTATCATTATATACTTTACTGAGCGAATCTATCTGGCTTTTATATTTTAAATAAAATGTGGATACTTTGGCTGCATAAGCGCTATCTACAAAACCGCTGTAAAAATTCACACATACTACTCCTCCGTTTTTTGCCAGGGCTTTAAGCTGATCATCTTTCAAGTTACGCCTGTTCGGATCGATATTATAAACGCAGCTATGCGAGGCGATAACCGGTTTGCTGGTCGTAGCCAGCACATCATAAAAAGTGCGCTCGCCCACGTGCGATATATCTACCATTACGCCCAAATCATTTAAATGGTGTACGATCTGTTTACCATAATCCGTCAAACCTAAATGTGGCAGACTATCTTTTTTGGTCACTTCGTCACGTGCCGATGTGGCCCAGGAAGTACTATTGTTCCAGGTGAGGGTTAAGTAACGCATCCCCCGTTTGGCCAGACTATCGATATAATCCATCCGGTCTTCGATCATGTGCCCGCCTTCTACCCCGATCAACGCGGCTAGTTTTTTCTGATCCACCGCCTTTTTTAGTTCAGCGCTGTTACGCACCAGCGTTATTTTACCAGGGTTCCGTTTGATGAGCGCATAAAGCGAGTCTATCTCCTGGTTAGCCTGCGCAAAGGCAGTCCCTTTACCATACTTTTCGCCACACCAGATCGAAAATATCTGCGCATCAAGCCCTCCTTCTTTAGCCCGTACCAGGTCGAAATTACCCGTACTTTGCCGTTTGCCCAGATCATTCTTAGTAATCAGCTGGGTTGACAATACATCATTGTGTGTATCTATCAGGATGGCTCTTTGATGTATTTGTTGCACATTTTGTGCCGAAAGTCTTAATGAAATAAGCAGTAAAGGGAGCAGCAGTTTTTTCATGCTTTCAAGATAAGGTTTTGGCTGTTTATTTTATAACTGGTGCAGAATGTAATAGATGCCCGATAATACTATGTCATTGCGAGGAGGAACGACGAAGCAATCTCGTAGCTATTCTCATCAATAACACATGAGGAGATTGCCACGCTCCGCTCGCAATGACATATTGAAAATTGCACAGCTTACTTACGTTTGTATCACCCCTACATTAAACGCCTTCTCAATAGGCGCATGATTAGCAGCCTCAATACCCATAGAGATCACCTTGCGGGTTTCCAGCGGATCGATAATACCATCAACCCAAAGTCTTGCAGCGGCGTAATACGGGGTTGTTTGACTATTGTATCTGTCGGTTATTTGTTTCAGTAATTCGGCTTCTTTTACTTCATCAACTACCTCTCCCCGGGCCTTTAAGCCTGCTGCCTGTATCTGCAATAGGGTTTTGGCGGCCTGTCCCCCACCCATTACCGCGATTTTAGCCGAGGGCCAGGCATATATCAACCTGGGGTCATAAGCCTTACCGCACATGGCATAATTACCCGCGCCATAAGAATTGCCTATCACGATAGTAAATTTAGGTACCACCGAATTGGCTACGGCGTTCACCATTTTGGCGCCATCTTTTATAATTCCTCCTTGTTCTGACCGGCTACCCACCATAAAGCCGGTAACATCCTGCAAAAATACCAGGGGAATCTTTTTTTGGTTACAGTTCATGATAAAGCGGGTGGCTTTATCGGCCGAATCGGAATAAATAACACCGCCAAACTGCATCTCCCCTTTTTTTGATTTGATCACCTTGCGCTGATTGGCTACTATACCAACCGCCCAGCCGTCAACACGGCCCAGGCCGCAAATAATGGATTGACCATAACCTTCCTTATACTCCTCAAAAGCCGAATCATCCAGCAAACGCAAAATGATCTCCCGCATATCATAGGCTTTTTCACGGTTATCCGGCAGGATGCCATAAATGTCTTTTTCGTTTAGTTTGGGCGCAACCGGTTTAATACGATCAAACCCAGCTTTGTTATAGTCGCCCACCATACTCATGATATTGCGGATAGAATCTAGGCAGGCTTTATCGTTGGGTTGTTTATAATCTGTAACGCCCGATATTTCGCAGTGGGTTGTGGCGCCGCCAAGGGTTTCGTTATCTACATCCTCACCAATGGCCGATTTTACCAGATATGATCCCGCCAGAAAAACCGAACCTGTACCTTCCACTATCATGGCCTCATCGCTCATGATAGGCAAATAAGCACCACCAGCCACGCAGGAGCCCATAATGGCCGAGATCTGGATAATGCCCATGCTGCTCATGATGGCATTATTGCGAAATATGCGCCCAAAATGTTCTTTATCCGGAAATATCTCATCCTGCATAGGCAAATAAACGCCGGCAGAATCGACCAGGTAAATAATCGGTAAACGATTCTCCATGGATATCTCTTGCGCGCGCAGATTTTTCTTAGCGGTTATCGGGAACCAGGCACCTGCTTTTACCGTGGCATCATTAGCAACTATCACGCATTGCCTGCCCGATACATAACCCATACCGCACACTACCCCACCAGATGGGCAACCGCCATGTTCGGCATACATACCATCGGCGGTAAAGGCACCTATTTCTAACCAGGGCTTGTCGTCATCGATCAGATAGGCCACGCGTTCACGGGCCAGCATTTTTCCTTTTTCTTTTTGTTTGGCCGCGGCCTTTTCACCGCCACCTTCATATATTTTTTTGAGCCTGGTATTCAGCTCATAAACAAGCTGTTTGTTTATATCCTCATTGATATTGAATGCGATATCCATAATTGGTTTATAATAGGAAAATGTAAATTAGGAAAAATTAAAGGATCAAAAGCTAAAGAATTGCTGTTTTGTTTTGCACATTATAGAGTAACAAATCTTTTGACATTGCTAATCAACTATTTATCTTGTTCAAATATTCAGGTGTCAGCACGCATCAGATAACGTAAAAACACGCACGTGAATGAGCATCAAACGCTATACCTTTATTGCATAATTATTTCATCCCGGATATGATACAACAAACCAAACACTACGGCTGGTTACCCGACCTGCCCGATCACCGCGACTTTCAATATGCAGTTGTACGCCACGAGGCATTGGCTCAGCCCACTCCTCCACTGGTCGATCTCCGTGCACAGTGCCCACCTGTTTATGACCAGGGGAATCTGGGTTCCTGTACTGCCAATGCCATAGCCGGCGCTTTTCAGTTTGAATTAATGAAACAAAAGCTACCGGTATTCAATCCGTCACGCCTGTTTATTTACTATAACGAACGTGTTTTAGAGGGCCACGTAAAAGATGATAGCGGCGCTCAACTCCGTGATGGTGTAAAATCTGTTGCCACCTCAGGCGTTTGCGACGAAACCCTTTGGCCTTACAATGTTAGCAAATTTGCTAAAAAACCTACCAAATCGTTATATACAAAGGCTTTGAAAAACAAGGCATTGCAATACACCCGTTTAAACAATACGGCTATAAATGAGTTAAAAACGTGCCTTGCCGGTGGCAATCCGTTTGTATTTGGTTTTACAGCCTACCAAAGCTTTGAGGGGGATGCTGTAGCAAAAAGCGGTGTTTTGCCTATGCCTTCCAAAACCGAAAGTGTGATAGGCGGACATGCAGTGATGGCCGTGGGCTATGATGATCAAAAGAAGGCCTTTATTGTACGTAACAGCTGGGGTGGTAGCTGGGGATTGAAGGGCTATTTTTATATGCCTTATGACTACATTACCAGCACCGACCTGGCCGATGATTTTTGGACCATAAGTCAGGTAGCATAATCTCAGTAAAACATACATCATTTTAATCCCTAATTATAATGAAATCATCGGTCATTAAAGCATTGCAGCATTTAAGTAATAAGCCCGAAAATTTATTTGTTAAAGTTATTGAGCATGGCAGCATGTCGGTTGAGATATACCGGCCTGTAAATATCGATCCTCAAACACCGCATCTACAGGATGAATTATATGTGATCATCAGTGGATATGGGGAATTTTTGAATGATGGTGTACGCACCAGTTTTCAACAGGGAGACGTATTGTTTGTAAAAGCCGGAGTTGAGCACCGTTTTGAAAACTTCACCGATGATTTCGCCACCTGGGTTGTTTTTTACGGCCCGGAAGGCGGGGAATAAAGTCTTAAGTTCTGAGTTTGTAGTCTTAAGTCTGATTTGGGCAATCAACCTTACCAGGCTTAGGACTCTGGACTAAAGACTTCAGACTTATGTTTGATTTGGGCAACCTTACCAGACTTAAGACTCGGGGCTAAAGACTTCAGACTTATGTAAGGTTTCTATCCTTAAACCAAACCTCATCTGGTGTAACGTTAAAACCATCCATGAGGTTAATCAACTCTATAGGATCACCGGATGTGATCACCAGGTCGCGGTTGGTGGGCTTCATGAATTTTTGTTTAACCATTACATCCAGTTGTTTCAGCAGAAAATCGTAGAAACCGCTTACATTCAATAAACCAATCGGATGTTTATGCAGGCCTAATTGCAACCAGGTAAGCACCTCAAAAAACTCTTCAAGGGTGCCTATCCCACCAGGTAGTGTGATGATAGCATCGCACAGATCATTCATCATTTGTTTACGCTGATGCATGTTTTCAACAATATGCAACTCCGTTAAACCGGTATGCCCAACCTCTTTATCCATCAGGAATTGTGGGATAATACCGATGGCTTTACCACCGCGTGTCAGGACATTATCGGCAAGCAGGCCCATTATTCCTACTTTACCGCCGCCATATACCAAGGTAATGTCGCGGGTTACCATCAACTCGGCCAGTTGTTCAACCGCTTGTTTCAATGCCGGGTCGCCATTGAAATTGGCACCACAGAATACGCAGATAGCTTTCATGCCACAAATATATCAGGTCGGTTTGTATTGAAGCTTACGGAATGATTAATTATTATCTGTTTTTTATTTGTCAGCCCTACATTTAAGGCTTATTTT
>Ga0207671_10003300_pt1 | contig 16237 bp, 15 predicted proteins | sample KBSC24metaG_FD_184352 | JGI IMG/M metagenome (GOLD analysis project Ga0207671, IMG submission 184352) | Corn rhizosphere microbial communities from Kellogg Biological Station, Michigan, USA - KBS C2-4 metaG (SPAdes) (version 2) | ecosystem: Host-associated > Plants > Roots > Rhizosphere > Soil... | reverse complement strand
CGACTCTGACCCCGGTTTCGGTTTCGATCAGTGCGCCGGTTCGCCGGTCAGGCGAAGGCTCTCGAAATTCGCGACAAGCTGGGGCTCCAGCGGCAAGCCGTCGATCCGCGTCGTGTACGCGAGGAACTGGTCCGGCGCGATGCCGCCGCGTCGCGGGTCTTTGACGACCGGGCAGATCGCGTAGCGCAACGGGTCGCCGAACGGACGCAGCGTCTCGGTGACATAGCCGCGGCTGTAGAGATTGTCGATGTCGCTGACCGTCTTGATGATCGGCGTGCCGTCGAGGTCGCGGCCGTTGCGTGCGGCAAGATCGCCGAGCGCGCGGCGGCCATCGGCCGTGTTCAATGCGCGCGGCGTGAAGCTGACCCAAGTGTGGATCCACAAGCCCAGCTTGTTGTTGCTGAAGTAGCCGTTGCGCATGTCGAGCACGCTGGACTGGCGGAACGCGCCGAGCCCTTGCGGGTCGGTGCCGGCACGCGGGAACAGATACTCGGCGCTGCTGTCGGCGATCTGTCGCGTACGCCGCCCGGCCGAATTGTTCAAGAACGCGTTGCCGCGCAAGCCGCCGAGCACCGTGAAATACCAGGGGCTGCCGCTATGGTCGTAGGCCGGCAGCGTGAGCAGCATGCGAACGTTGCGCTGGTAGCCGAAGAACGGAAGGTCTTCGGTCGCGAGCGGCAGCACGGCCTCGCGGCGACCGTCGATGGCCGCAGGGTCGATGCCGTTCTGCAAGTAGTACGCGTCGGTGAAGTCGTAGAGGCGATCCTGCGTCGCGGCCGTCGCCAGCATCGGCACGACGCAGAACGCGAAGGCCGCCATCAGATTCGAAATTTTCATCGGTCGATCCCCAGTGAAGTGCACATCGACGCGACGGTTCACTGGACGCTCGGCTCGGCTTCCATGGCGGGCCGCCAGCGCACCGGGTCGATGCGCCTACAGCGTCGAGCTTCGATTCGGAACTGGCGATAGGGAGTTCCACTCAGACCGGCGCGCGGAACTCTACCCAGCACGGCGACAAAACCGGGGTCCAAAACCGGGGTCAGAGTCGAGTTTCTCGTGTCGATACAACGGAGCCCTTCGCTTCCCGCAGGACGACGACGGCTAGACGCAAACGAGTAAGAAAAGTCCACTCTGACCCCGGTTTTGGACCCCGGTTTCGTGGTGCAAGGTCGGGCCGCCTAGATAGCCGGATCGACGACTTCGATGTCGTAGTCGAAGTATTGAATCATCTCGCCGTAGGCTTCCTTCGGATTCACATAGTTCGCGCGCACGGATAGACGATGTCGCCCCACCGCCGGCGGCTCCAACATCAGCCAGTAGCCATCGCTGGCTGCGGGTGCATAGGCTTTCGGATCGTCGATGTACTTGGCATGCGCAAACACATCGAAGCACTGCTCGGTGCGCACGCGAAAGCGAGCAACATCCGGGACCGGAACTCCGTCGATTTTTACGATCGCGTGCTGCAGGTGATCGTTGTTCGCCGCTGCCCCGGCCTGCACTTCGGCGCAGGCGACGTGTCGATTGCGCGGCGAGAACATGAGCATGTTGATGACCGGGAAGAACAGATACTTTCCTTTCGGCACCTTGCACTCGCGTTTGACGACATCGTTCCCACTCGTGCCTGCGAGAAACCAGACGGGTCCCTTCTGCCCTTCTTCGCACAGGGAGCCATTCGGATCGTCGAAAACCCGCATACCCTCCGGCCGTGTGAATGCCCATTGCCACCAGGCGGCGGAATAGTCGGAGGGACTCTTGCCGGCGACGCTCGAAGCGGGCGGCATGACTTTCATGGCTTCGGCAGCCGACGTGGATGCCGAGAATGCAGCACACAGGAGTACGAGTGCGAAACAGCAGCGCATGGCGTTTGGTCGCTTGGATTGAGGGCAATGCGTCGCCAGAGTCGACGCGTCCGGCAGCATTCTGCCATCTGGACAGGCCGTGGCGGACATCATCGGTCGGCCGCCAGATTCTCGTGGTCGCTGGGCAACGACGCCGCAGGCAGTTCCACTCGGGCTTGCGTGCGGGCTTTCACCCTGCACGCAGGCGATGAACGAAACCGCACCTCCGTGGGCGAATGTCTGCGGGAACCCGGCTCAGCGCGACGCCGCGGCTGGATAGGGATCCTGCAACACGGCAGAGCCGTTCTCCAGCAACGACTTCAGGTTCGAAAGAACCTTCGGCCAGCCGCCGGACACCGCCTCGATCAATTTCGACGCGTCGCGCTCGATCGTGTGGGTGATCGAGAGCTTGATCGCCGTGCCGCTGCGTTCGATCTCCATCGTGCACAACGACGCGCCTTCGGCATTCAGCTCGGGCTTGATCTGGTTCTGCCAGCGAATCACCAGGCGTCGCGGAGGATCGGCCTCGACGATCTCGCCGGCGTCGTAGACCTGATCGTCACCGGACACGAGCTTCCACGGCGACCCCGCCGTCCACTCGCTTTCGCCGCGCATGCCGAACCAGTACTGCTTCATGAACTCGGCGTCGGTCAGCGCCGACCACAGCTTTTCCGGCGTGGTGCGGATATAGGTCACGTACACGAAGGTTGATCTAGCCATGGGTTTTCTCCAGTCGTCGTTTCAGTGTCGAGAGCGCCTTGAGGCGCGGCTTTTCGAACTTGGCAATCCAGCGCTCGTAGATTTCCTGCAGCGGCACGGGATTGAGGAAGTGCAGCTTTTCGCGGCCGCGCCGCACGGTGGCGACGAGGTTCGCCGCCTCCAGCAGATCCAAGTGTTGCGTCACGCCCTGCCGCGTCATGTCGAGGTATTCGCACAGCTCGTTGAGCGTACGGCCGTCGTGCGCGTGCAGCAGGTCGAGCAACTTGCGCCGGCTCGGATCTGCCAGGGCCTTGAACAGCACGTCGGTGTCGCGGCGCTCGGCCATGCTCTATATGCAAGTAAATACCTGCCTGAATGATAGGCAAGTGTTTTCTTGCATGTCAAGCATCGATCGACGATGGCAGCCGGCGGATCGCCTAGGCCGCACGTTTGCCGCTACGAGGAAGCCGGGAGACGCAGTGGCGCTCCGACAGCGCGATCGATGTCGATGCCGACCTACTCGACGACGGCGAGCCGACGTTCACGATCCGCGTGCGGCCATCCGGCGCTGCGCCTGTCCGCGAATGGCCGCCGCGGCGAGATCGTGGGCTGATTGGGCTGGGCGCGGCGCCTGGCGGGTTTTCCGGCGCCGGCCTTCGAGCGTCTCGGAGCGGACGCCTCTTCGCGGAATGTCAGTGGCCGCCTTCGACGATTTCCTCGGGCGCCGCATCGCCCGCCTTGACGGCGTAGGGCCGCGCATCGTCGACGAGGTGCTTGAGAAACCGCCCGGGCTGCTCCTGCATGACCATGTGCGCGGAGTCTTCGAACCAGACGAGTTTCTTCGACGGCGCGTGCAAGGTGGCGAACCAGCGCGCGGCGACCTCGTGCGAGACGGAATAGTCGTGGCGTCCGAGGAAGAACAAGACCGGCAGGTCGAAGTGAGTGATCTTGCTGAAGTCGACGTCGGTGAATGGACCGAGAAGGTAGCGCATCGAGAACAAGCTACCGTCGTCGATCGCCTTGAGATCGGCATCGCTGTACTCCGGCGCAAGCTTCTCCGTCTCGGCGTCGTAGTCGAAACTGGTGTGGCCCCAGGACAGGCCGCCGTAGTATTCGAGCCACTTGCGCTGCTTGCTGATGGTTTGCAGATCCAGCGGTTTGCCCGGCGCCGGATAAGGCGCGAGCGCAGCGAGCTCGCGCAGCGCTTCCTGGTTGTCGTGCGCGCGGGCCTGTTCGACCGCGAACCGATACCCCACCGCTTCGCTCTCCCGCGTATTGGCCACCTGGCCGACGCCGACATAGGCGTAGAACCATTCCGGATGCTCCTGCGCCACGCGTACGCCCAGCGCCGAACCCCAGGAGTGACCGAGCAGGAAGATCTTCTGCTTGTGATACGTGCGGCGCAGGTACTCCACGACCTCGTCGGCGTCCGCCGTCATCTGCTCGATCGTCATGCCCGCGGCGACTTTCTCGGGATCGTTGGCTGCGTACGTCTTGCCGGCACCGCGCTGGTCCCACTGCACGACCGTGAAATAGTCCTCCCACGGCGTCTGGAACGTCCACGACAAAGGCATGTCCGGCGATGCCGGGCCGCCATGCAGGAACAGGAGGATCGGATTGCGCGAGTCGTGGCCGCGCACGGAAATCCATTGCTGCGTGCCGTCGATGGGAATCTGGGTCATCGTCTCGATGCCGTGCGGACTGACGATCTTGCGCGACGCCGCGATGATGTCGCGCGCGTCCTGGCGCGAGAACGCGGGCTTGGCGGAAGCCGCATCCGCGGCCGCCGCGCTTGCGATACCACTCATGCCACCGACCACCGTCAACGCCGTCCACAACACCACGCAACATCGCATCGCAAGCTCTCCATCGAAAGGTGCGGCGAGCGTACTTCAGCGTCGCCGCGCGGCGTATGTGTCGATTGGGACGGTGACGAGTGGCAGCTGCACACACGGACGATCGCTGCGGCCGGGTGCGAGCATGGAAGCGTTGCTAGCGCGTCACCGCGTTCGCCAGCCGCCTGATCACCGGTGCTGCAACCAGGACCACCGGCAGCATGACGACCCACGACAGCAGGTACGCGTGCACCCAGTGGACGGCGAAGGTTCCCTGCGAGTGGAACGGGAGACTGGCAATGGCCGCGGCCACGGCGCAGGTGATCCCCGACTGGATCACGCTGAAGACGAAGTGGCTGTATTGTTTGGGAATTCTCCACATATGAACACACTTTCCCGCCGCGCACGGCATGCCATCCTCCCGGGCCGGCTCAGGCCGCCTTGCTCGCACCGCCGGCCAGGCTGCGATGGACCTCGAGCGCGTTGCGTTCGACCCAGTTGTGCTGCAGCAGTCCGTCCGCGCGCACGTGGAGGACCGCCGTGCCCGTCATCGCGATCGGCGACTGGCACGCCGGCGATCCCATGAAGCCGTTGTTCCTGCCCGTGATGCGCCAGCGCGACACCACGCGGTCGCCGGATTCGTTCTGGAAGGTCTCGACGACCTCGAAGCGGAAGTCGTCGATCGAAGCCAGGAAGGCGGCGACCCAGGCCTTGAACGTCTCGCGCGAATGAATCTCCACGCCGCCCGACGTGATGACGAAGTCCTCCGCCACCAGGCGGTCGACCGCGTCGGGATTCTTGTTCATCCACACTTCGCGCCAGAAGGTTTCCGCCACTTGCACTGAATTTCGAGTTGCCATTTCTTGCCTCTTTCGGGTTGGCCGATGATTCGATGTCTGCGCGGCAGCAGTGCCGCGTGCATGCAACGTGGGCGCTTGCGGAAAGAAGACAAACGAATAATATTCATGCGTAGCAGTCGTTCTTCTTATGGATTCGGAGCGTCGCCCATGGCCATGCCCGACATCGATCTCGACCTGCTGCGCGCCTTCGTCGCCGTAGCGGAAACCGGCAGCTTCACGGCAGCGGCCGACCGGATCGGGCGCTCGCAGTCGGCGGTCAGCCAGAAGATCTTGAGGTTGGAAGATGCCCTGGAACTGCGCGTGTTCGAGCGGTCGAGCCGCGCGCTCAGCCTCACCGGCGACGGCGAGCGCCTGCTCGCCGCGAGCCGGCGCTTGCTGGGCCAGTATGGTGACTTCGTGCGCGAAGTGCGCGCGCCGGTGCCGGTCACGACATTGCGGCTCGGCATTTCGGAAAACCTGGTCCAGGTGCAGCTGCCGCTGCTGCTGTCGCGCTTCCATGCGAGCCATCCGGAGGTCCGGTTGATTCTGACCACCGGCTCCAGCCAAGACCTCTACGCGGAACACGAGGCCGGGCAACTCGATGTCGTGATCGCCAAGACCCGCAAAGGCGGAGCGTCACCGCACGGCCGCGTCATCTGGCGCGAGCCGCTCGCCTGGATCGCCGCAACGGATTTCCGCAACGACCACCGCCGTCCCGCGCCCCTGGTCATGATGCGGCCGCCCTGCGCGTACCGCGAAGTGATGACCGAAGCGCTCGACGCCATCGGGCGCGAATGGGTCGCGACCTGCACGGCCCGCAACCTCGTCGGCGTGCAAGCCGCGGTGCTCGGGGGACTCGGCGTCACGGCGCTCGGCCGATCGTTCGTGCAGCCTGGCATGCGCATCCTGCCGCCGTCCGACCCTTGGCCGGCGTTGCCGGCGACGGAGGTGTCGGTGTTTGGCGAGAACGCGGCGATGCGGCCGGTCATCGAGGCGTTGGTGGCGACGCTTGGGGAAGTATTGCCGGCAAGTCAGTAACGAGGGCGTGATGCGAGTTCGCCTACATCGCATCGCGCGACGGACTCGATCGGGATGCGACGAAAACACTACCGGCCCCCGGTTTCAGAGATGGACTCCGACTATCGCATCGCTCAGTCCACGATCTCGCTCGCCGGCGCCTGGGTCTTGGAAAGGAACTGCCTTTTCCCCGAAATGCGGCACGCGCGCAGCATCTGATCCAGATTGGAGACGCTATATCGGATATCGAGTTTCTTCACCAGTCGATCGCTGTCGCGTGCGATCGACCAGTCGCCGATGTAGTCGACGCCCTTGCCAGTGATTTCGAACCAAAGCGACTTGCGCGACACCGGATACTGCAACGTGTTCTTGGCGCTCGCCGCGACTTCCTTGAAGTAGTAGCGACCTGGGGCGACGTCGACGGCGTAGTAGCACGTGCCATTCGAAACTGCCACGTCGCATCGACGCAGGAAGATGCGGTCCGGGGTGTCGACGCTCTGCAGCAGCCAGTCGCCACCCCAGCCGCCCGTGAGATCCGACTCACCGGTCGCCAGGACAAAATTGTGTGCCGCCGGCGCAACGCAGTAGGGCTCCGCGCTGGCTGCGAACGGGAGTGAGAAAAGCAATACAAGTAGCGTCCGGCGCATGGCATTCCCTGCGGGCTGTGGGTCGGCTGTGTGCAACGACCGCAGTCGTTGGCCGCGGCGCCAGGCCAGTCTAACGTTTCGAGACCGAAGCAATGCAAGCATGTTTGGTCGGGTGCACGACGGTATGCAGCTGCGGCGAACGACCGAATGCCGACGTGGCAAGCGATGGTCGTTGGAGGAATTCCTCTAGCAACCAGCGCTGAAAATGAACCTGGAACGGTCCCGATTTTTCGGAAAGATGAACCTGACCCCATTTCCGGTCATGACCATCGTCGCTGGCGAGCCACAAACCCTTCTGTTAGGTTTTTGGCGGTCACTCTCATTGCAAAGGTCAGCGACGAATGTCGATCCGCTTGCGTACGGCCGCCTTCTTTGGCGCGGCATTGGCTGCACTGGGAGTCGGCACACAGATAGCGTTGGTCAGCGCTCAGCCTGTTGACGTGGCGGACGCAGCGCAGGCCGCGCCTCTTTATTCGGAGATGCACTGGCGGAGCATCGGACCGACGCGCGCCGGCCGCGCCAGAGCTCTGTCCGGCGTCGCCAGCCAGCCCAACGTGTTCTATGCCGGGTATGACAACGGCGGTGTCTGGCGCTCGACCGACTACGGCGCCAACTGGCTGCCGTTGTTCGACCAGCAGCCGACCGGGTCCATCGGTGCGATCGCGGTCTCGGCGTCGAATCCGAATGTCGTCTATGTCGGTTCCGGAGCGGGCATCATCCGTCCCGATCTGTCGGTCGGCGATGGAATCTACAAATCGACCGACGCGGGGGCCACGTGGGCGCATCTGGGGCTGCGCGACAGTCAGATGATCGCCAATATCGCGGTGGATCCGACCAATCCGGATCGACTCTTCGTCGCCGCGCTGGGCCATCCCTACGGACCGAATGCGGAGCGCGGAATCTTTTGTTCCATCGATGGTGGCAAGACCTTCGAAAAGGTGCTGTACAAAGACGAGTACACCAGCGGCAACGACGTTCAAATCGATCCGCACAATCCGGACATCGTCTATGCAGCCTTGTGGCAGCAGCAACAGAGCTATCTCGAAGGCGCGGGGTTCGGCGGCACCCATGGTGGGATCTTCAAGTCGATCGACGGCGGTATCACATGGAAGCGTCTAGTCGATGGACTGCCGGCGGGCGTCATCGAAGCCAACCTCGGCGTCGCGACGCGCGACCCCGGCACGATCTACGCGATGGTCGCAGGCACCGCGGGCGCGGCACCGACGAAAGAGGAAGGGACGACGGGAACGGTCGGCTTCTACCGGTCGACCGACGCGGGCGAACACTGGACGCTGTTGACCCACGGCGCCGATAACGCCAAGGCATCGCCCGGCGGCACGACGGACCCGCGCCCGCTGGCGCGCATCGGCGGCGGCGACCTGCCGACGATTGCCGTCGACCCGACCGATTCCCGAGTCGTCTACAGCGCATCGACCGTGCTCTGGCGGACCGAAGATGCCGGAACGTCATGGAGCGCGGTGCGCGGAAGCCCCGGTGGCGACGACTATCAGAAAATATGGATCAATCCCGTCGATCCGAAGACGCTTCTCGTGGTCAGCGATCAGGGCGCGGTCGTCTCGGCCAACCGTGGCGTGTCGTGGAGCAACTGGTACAACCAGCTCACCGCAGCGATGTACCACGTATCGACGGACAACGCATTTCCCTACCGCGTGTGCGGCGGCCAGCAGGATTCCGGCTCCGCGTGCGTCGACAGCCGGTCGATGGACGGGCGGATCACGTTTCACGACTGGCATCCGGTCAATATTCAGGAATATGGCATCGGCGCGAGCGATCCGGCCGATCCCGACCTGGTCTTCGGCAGCGAACGCACGAACGTCTCCCTGTACAACCGCACGACAGCGCAGACGACTCGCGTCGGCCCTGGGAAGGAGCAACGTGGCGCCGACTACGGTCGCAACGTACGCACGATGCCGATCGCCTGGTCGCCCGTGGATCCGAAGATCCTGTTCTACACATCGAACGTCGTTTGGAAGTCGACGGACCACGCGCACACCTGGGCGCGCATCAGCCCGGATCTCGCCCGGCCGACTTGGAAGGTTCCGGCAAGCGTGGGCCAGTACGCACGCGAGGTAACGCCGAAGGCCGCAGGAAGTATCACCGCGCTATCGGCGTCGCCGCGCGATGTGAACGTGCTGTGGGCCGGAACGGACGACGGCAACATCCAGATGACCGGGGACGGCGGCACACGATGGGTGAATGTGACGCCGACGGCGATCAAGCCGTGGACGCGCATCTTCAACATCGACGCCGGTCATTTCGATTCGGCCACTGCGTATGCCGCCGCGAACACACTGCGCATCGATGACCTGAATCCGCATTTCTGGCGCACGCATGACGGCGGCAAGACCTGGACCGAGATCAATCGGGGCATCGCGCCCGGTGCCGTCGCAAACTCGATTCGCGAGGATCCACGCAAACCCGGACTGCTGTATGCCGCAACGGACACGCAGGTGTGGGTTTCGTTCGACGATGGCGATCACTGGCAGTCGCTCCGGCTCGACATGCCCGCAGTATCGGTGCGCGATCTGCAAGTGAAGGACGACGAGGGCTGCCTGTGTGCCGACCTTGTCGCCGCTACGCATGGCCGAGGGTTCTACATCCTCGATGACGTCACTCCGTTGCGCCAAGTTGCGGATGCACGCAAAGCGGAATCCGCGTTCCTGTTCAAGCCGCAGCAGGCGGTCCGCATCCGCATGGCAACGAACGATCCGACGCCATGGCCGCCGGAAGTTCCGGCCGGCGAAAATCCGCCCAACGGCGCGATCATCGACTACTACCTCGCGTCGGCCGTATCGGGTCCGGTCACCGTCGAGATCCTCGATTCCGGCAACGCGGTCGTCCGCACCTATGCCAGCGAGCTCAAGCGTGATCCAGATCCGGCGGTGCAAGCCGCGGCCTACGACGCCGTGTGCCAGGCATCGCCGCAGTCGCCCGATTGTTCCGTGCCGTTGTACTGGCCATCGCGCATCAAGTCGGTTCCGACCAGTGCTGGCATGCACCGCATCAGCTGGAACCTGCGCTACCAGCCGCTTGCGACCGAGCGGCAGGAGATCGAAATCGCAGTGCCCCATCGCAGCTCGCCGCCACCGAGTTCGCCATGGGCGCCACCCGGCGACTACACGGTGCGTCTCACCGTGGCAGGAAAGCAATACACGCAGCCGCTGTCCGTTCGGCTCGATCCGCGCGTCAAGACGCCAGCTTACGCCTTGCAAGAAAACACGAAACTATCGCTGGAAATGTATTCGCTGGCGCGCACCACGCGCATGGCCTATGGACAGGCCCATGATCTCGGACTCGAGATCGCCAAGCTCGCGCATACTCGGAGTGACGCCAAGGCATTCAAGAGCCGGATCGATGCCATCGCGCCCGATGAGCCGCGCGGCCAGGCACGCGAAGCGTCCAGACATCGCGGCGGTGCGCATCCAGAAGTGTCGTTGAACGAAGCGAGCGACGCGGCACTGGATGCATCGTTGGCGCTGCAGGCGGCCGACACGGCGCCGACAGCCGCGCAGATTGCCGCCTGTGCACACGCTCGGGATCAGGCCAACGAAGTTCTGGCCCGATGGGAGACTGCGAAGTCGAAGGACCTGTCGTCGTTGAACGCCTCGTTGCAGGCGGCGGGACGGCCTGCGTTGACATTGCCACCGCCGAGAATGCCGGCAGCGCTGCCGAGCGATGAGAATGGCAACGAGAACGAAGAGTAGGACGCCGGAAGCACGGGCTTGAGCGACAGATACACGTGAGACTCGGGGCAAACCGAGTTCGGTATCGGTCCGCGCCACCCGTTCAATCGGCGATCAGCGGACTTTCACTCCAGCCCACCCTCGCGAAAAGCCGATACGCTGCTATTAGCTCTCGCCGCAGGGCGCGGCTCTTCGCCGGAGAACCGAGAACTCCAAATAGTAGTTCCGATCCCTTAACCGGCGGACCGCGGCATATCTACCGTGGTCCGCCGCCCGAAAAATCTATCAATCAAATATCAGCAGAACTGATTTCCGCAGGTCGCCTGAATAAAGTACCTCGACGATACGTTGATATTCAGTCCGGTTGAAACCTCGGTAACGAGGGTGCTGATCGAGTTGTGCTGCGTGGCGCCGTTCGGAGTTATTTGCAACGAGCAGAACGACTGCGAAGCCGTGCAGCCGGAGTCGATTGCCTGGCCGCTGGCCGCAGGGACGGTCCACTGATACGAATACTGGCCCGCAGCCGGAACAGTACCCGTCGGCGTGAAGATCTGGAAAGTGACGAGGTAGCCGAAGTCCGGCGTCAGCGCATTGCAGACGCTGGCATAGGATCCACTGCCGTCGCCCACTACGAGGCACTTCGAGGTGACCCCTGTTACGGAGTCGATGCCGATGAGCCCGTCGTTGCCGGCCGGAGTTCCCGCGGTGGCGCAGGCTGTCGCCAGCGAAAGGACCAGCGCCAGTGTCGAAATCGATGCTTTCATTGTTGGAATTCCCTCAATTATTGCAAAATGATTTCCATGACGAATGCAAGCGCACTCTCCCTGTGCGATTTGCAAATTCGCATGCAACCGTCGCTCCTTCCGTGATCGATTAAGCAGAGGATTCCTTCACATTGTAAATTGCACCGACAGTTCGAAAATTCTCCATCGATTATTAATTCGCGGTGGCGAGAGATTCGGAAATCCCTTCTTCGAGCGTCGAGCACGAAGTCGACTTGATTGGACCCGAGCGCTCGTTTTCGATCGCGCACGATACACCGCCCCACGGAATTACCCCCTCAGCGGCAGCCAAAGCCATAACCTCGCCGTATTCGTGCGCCGTTTTTGAGCCCGCCCCGGCCCGCAGTCACAAGCGGCGGCTAAACGGGTCACAGCGTATTCGCCGCGACCCGTCGATAGAAGTAAAATTTGGATTGGTTCAGCAGAACTGAAGCGGACCGAAGCAGGTCGCCTGAATAAAGTACCTCGACGATACGTTGATATTCAGTCCGGTTGAAACCTCGGTAACGAGGGTGCTGATCGAATTGTGCTGCGTGGCGCCGTTCGGAGTTATTTGCAACGAGCAGAACGACTGCGAAGCCGTGCAGCCAGAGTCGATTGCCTGGCCGCTGGCCGCAGGGACGGTCCACTGGTAGGAGTACTGACCCGCAGCCGGAACAGTACCCGTGGGCGTGAAGATCTGGAAAGTGACGAGGTAGCCGAAATCCGGCGTCAGCGCATTGCAGACGCTGGCATAGGATCCACTGCCGTCGCCCACCACGAGGCACTTCGAGGTGACGCCCGTTACGGAGTCGATGCCGATGAGCCCGTCGTTGCCGGCCGGAGTTCCCGCGGTGGCGCAGGCTGTCGCGAGCGAAAGGACCAGCGCCAGTGTCGAAATCGATGCTTTCATTGTTGGAATTCCCTCAATTATTGCAAAATGATTTCCATGACGAATGCAGGCGCACTCTCCCTGTGCGATCTGCAAATTCGCATGCAACCGTCGCTCCTTCCGTGATCGATTAAGCAGAGGGTTCCTTCACATTGTAAATTGCACCGACAGTTCGAAAATTCTGCATCGATTATCAATTCGCGGCAGCGAATGTAAATTATTTTTTATCTATTCCATGCTGCATGGCATTCGCACGTCGCAATGATTACGCCGGCTCGATTCTCGCAATAGTGAAATCTGCGCTAGCGTTTTTTAGACACGTGCCTGTTGATCAGGCCGAGCTCGCTGGGCAAGCCGACGGATTCCACGAGGCATGGTCTCGGTATCCAAGGAGATCGCGAGCTTCGAGTGACGAGACCCGTTCAAAGATCGGCAGCGAGAGATTCGGCAATGTCTTCTTCGAGCGTCGAGCGCGAAGTCGGCTCGGTTGGACACGAGCGCTCGTTCCCCATCGCGCACTTCGATGGCGGAGACCGCACAGCCGAGCCGCATCGGCGATTCAGGCGAAGCAGCGGGACCGTTCCTGGTGGACCACGACCACTGAGGACGCGGCTTCGTGTTCGTCGGTTGGCAACGCTCGTTTCGACCGCCGGGAGCAATGGTGGGCACGCTGCCTCGTGCAACACCGCACAGATCCGGTCGCGCCGTATTGGCCCCCAGATCTGTCTCTGGAGGCGACGCCTATCGCAGCCCTCGACGACTCGCGGACTGGCTTCGGAGCCGAGCTCAGCTCACCCGCACTTCGAATACCCACAATTCAAACAGGTCGCACACCCATCCATCAGGATGACCGCATTCGTATTGCACTTGGCGCACATGGTCGCACCGGGCGGGAAGGCGGACGAGGACTCGGTGGGCTCTTTCAGAGCCGCTTCGGCGCCGATGCCGGCTACGTCTGATGCGATGGATCCCCGCTTTCGCGGGGATGACGAATCCTCGCGGGATTCGTCATTTTTTTTTAGGCGCGAATCGTAGATCGCGCGCTTCTCGGCGATCAGGCGGCGTTGGCCTTCGTCGAGTTCGGGGTCGTGCAGCAGGCCGATCATCTTGAGGTGCTGCTCGATCACGCTGCCGAGTTCGGCGACGATGCTCGGCATGTAGACGCCGCCGGCCTTGAAGTAGCCGCCGCGCGGGTCGAAGACGGCCTTGAGCTCCTCGACCAGGAAGGTCACGTCGCCGCCCTTGCGGAAGACCGCGCTCATGATGCGGGTCAGCGCGACGATCCACTGGAAGTGGTCCATGTTCTTCGAGTTGATGAAGATCTCGAACGGCCGGCGCAGCTCGTGCACCGTGCCGGCGTTCAGCACGATGTCGTTGATCGTGACGTACAGCGCGTGCTCGAACAGCGGCGACTTGATCTTGTAGGTGGCACCGATCAGCGTATCCGGGCGCTCGACCTTCTCGTGCATCTGGATGACTTCGGCCACCGGCACCGCCGGCGCGCTCGCGGGCGCTTCCTCGGGCGGCACGACCTTCACGGTCTCTTCGGGTTTGACGACGCTGTAGCCCTTGATCTTCTTGCTGATCTTCATGCGCTTGCCTGAATCATGGTGCGGAATGGGGCGGCCTTGAGCCGAGTGGCGGGCGCCGCTCGCGAATGGCGGCGGCGCCCGGCGCGAGTGCGCGCGGAGGACTACTTCTTCTTCGCGGCTTTCTTCGCGGGAGATTTCTTGACGGCTTTCTTCGCGACTTTCTTGGCTGCCTTCTTCGCCGGCGCCTTTTTCACCGCGGCTTTCTTGGCGGCGGCCTTCTTCGCGACCTTCTTGGCGGCCGGTTTCTTCGCGGCCTTCTTCGCGGCAGTGGCCTTCTCGGCGGCACTCTTGTGCGCCATGTCGGCGCGGTGCGCGCGGGCGTAAGTCTGGATGTCCTTGAACGTGCCGTCAGCGTTGCGGACGGCGTAGAGCTTCTTGCCGGCGCTGCTGTAGAGCGTGGTGCGTTTGCGGGTTGCCATGCGCGTCTCCATTGCGGCTCCGGACGACCTCGCCACCGGTCGATCGCCGCGGATCGACCGGTGACGCAACAGGCGTTCGGCTTACTTGCGCTTGCCGGCCTTCTTCACGGCTTTCTTGGCGACCTTCTTGGCGCCGGCCTTCTTGGCGACTTTCTTGACCGCCTTCTTGACCGCAGCCTTCTTCGCCGCGACCTTCTTGACGACCTTCTTGGCCGCCTTCTTCGCCGCCGACTTCTTCACGGCGACCTTCTTCGCGACTTTCTTGACGGCCTTCTTGGCCGCCTTCTTCACCGGTGCTGCCTTCTTGGCCACTTTCTTCGCCGCCTTAGCCGCGGCCTTCTTCACCGGTGCGGCCTTCTTCGCGGCAGCCTTCTTGGCCGCCGGCTTCTTGGCCACGACCTGCTTGGCCTTGGCGACGACCGCCTGCACCTTGCGGGCTGCCTGCTTGCGCGCCTTCACGGCCGTTCTGGCGACCTTCTTCGCCGTGCTTTCCACGGCGGCCTTCGCATCGGAAGCGGCATTGCTGACCGATGTCGCGACGGCGCCGGCCATATCGGCGACGGCACCGCCGATCTGCGAAGCGCCTTCTTTCAAATTGTCGAACGAACTGCCGGAACTATCACCTTCACTATGCATGGTAGGTTCCCCTCTCCAGTCTTGTGAGCCTGATGGTTGGTACGGGTACGGTGATCACGAGTTGCGTTGGGAAAAACGACACTGCGACCGCTGCTCGGAACTCGACGTGACCCTCCCGGGTCCTCGCGCATTCCTAGAACTTGCCGTAATACCCTTCCTTGAGAGCATCGAACAGATTCGCCGCGGTGTGCGTTTCGCCATCGTACTCGATCTCTTCATTGCCTTTGACCTCCACCACCGACCCGTCCTCGAGTTCGAAACGGTAAGTGGTGTTGGCCAAATCATGCTCCTTCACCAGCACTCCTTGGAAGGCCGCCGGATTGAAACGGAACGTGGTGCACCCCTTCAGACCCTGCTTGTGGGCGTAGCGGTAGATGTCCTTGAAGTCCTCGTAGGGATAGTCGGTCGGCACGTTCGCGGTCTTGGAGATCGACGAGTCGACCCATTTCTGCGCGGCGGCCTGGATATCGACATGCTCGACGGGACTGATGTCGTCGGCGGAGACGAAGTAGTCCGGCAGCTTTTCGTCGGCCTCCTGCGAGAACGGCATCGCCTTGCCGTTGATCAGCTCGCGGTAGGCGAGCAGCTCGAAGCTGAAGACCTCGACCTTTTCCTTGGACTTCTTGCCCTCGCGGATCACGTTGCGGCTGTAGTGGTGCGCGAAGCTCGGCTCGATGCCGTTGCTGGCGTTGTTGGCCAGCGACAGCGAGATCGTGCCGGTCGGCGCGATCGAGCTGTGATGGGTGAAGCGGGCGCCGACGTCGGCCAGCTCCTGAACGAGTTCGGGCGCGACGCCGGCCACGCGCTGCATGTAGCGGCTGTACTTGGCGTGCAGCACGCGGCCGGGGATCGCGTCGCCGAGCTTCCAGCCGTCGGCGGCCATTTCCGGCCGCTTGCGCAGCATCTCTCCGGTGACCGTGAAGTCCTGTGCGAGGATTGGCGCCGGGCCCTTCTCCTTCGCCAGCGAGAGCGCGACCTCCCAGCCGGCCAGCGCCATCTCGCGGCTGACGTCCTCGGTGAACGCGACCGCCTCGGCGGTGCCGTAGCGGTGCTTGAGCATCGTCAGCGTGGAGCCGAGGCCGAGGAAGCCCATGCCGTGCCGGCGCTTGCTCTCGATCTCCGCGCGCTGCTGCGGCAGCGGCAGGCCGTTGATCTCGACCACGTTGTCGAGCATGCGCGTGAACACGCGCACGACCTCGCGGTATTCCTCCCAGTCGAAGCGCGCCTTCGGTCCGAACGGGTCGCGTACAAAAGTGGTCAAGTTCACAGATCCCAAAAGGCAGGACCCGTAGGGCGGAAGCGGCTGTTCGCCGCAGTTGTGCGCATGCAAACCGTTGGCATCGAAAGTATTTATGCCG
>Ga0207671_10003292_pt1 | contig 16252 bp, 9 predicted proteins | sample KBSC24metaG_FD_184352 | JGI IMG/M metagenome (GOLD analysis project Ga0207671, IMG submission 184352) | Corn rhizosphere microbial communities from Kellogg Biological Station, Michigan, USA - KBS C2-4 metaG (SPAdes) (version 2) | ecosystem: Host-associated > Plants > Roots > Rhizosphere > Soil... | reverse complement strand
CCCCAGTGAGCGCATCAACTTCAGCACCGCGCTCCAGCAGCAGCTCGGCTAGCTCAACCGCATTCGGTGGCGATTTTTGGCGGTAGCCTTCGACGCCATTCGCGCCGACGTAGTGAAGCAGAGTGCAACGATGCTCACGCGTCGAACGCTGGTGAATTAGTTGAGGCTCTTCATCAAGCAAACGCACGAGCGTAGCTACGTCGCCGTTGACAATCGCATCAGCCGCTCCTTCAAAGTTAGGACTCATTTTTATCAGCCACAGATTACACGGATTTACACGGATTTGCTTGTATCCTGGTTCTACTGAAATGGTCCGAGCAATTTCATTTAATGACCGACAAATTTCACTTTATGCCGGAACCCACACACATAGTTGTGGGTTCGGTCATAAAGTGAAATCCGCCTATTAGTGGAATCAATAACTTACGCGGACGATCCGGTCATTAAATGAAATTTTTTTCGGGCATAACGTGATAATTTCCTACAGATTTCGGTCATAACCTGAAATTTCCTCACCGCCTCTTCATCGGACTCTTAAACTCTTCATAACCAGCCACCAGCACGTCAGTCACAATAGTTAGAGGTAGGGAGCGACGGGATTTAAGTTATGCGAGAAGACTCTTTGCTCTACTGCGAAAATCCCAGACCGCAGAAGCTGGCTGATTTCCTCAAAACGAGTGACGTTCGCGTCAAACTCGCATTACGACACAGCAGTTGCACTCAGCGGCTTGACTAATGGATCTTACTAAGTTTGAGTATCTGGAAGACCTTGTCTGTGTCAAGTGTGAAGCCAAAATTGGCGCGTACGTGATCTTCTTTGATCAGTTCAGTTGCGTTTGCGTAGGTTACCGAGAAGGGAAGCGTGAAGCCCATGATTACGGGTATCTCGAGTTTGAACTGAGCCACCCCGATGTCAGCTTTGACGTCAGGCCTGTTTCGATTCTCAAACAGTCGTTGGTAACGCCCTGAAAAGGAGTAAGTAATACGGCTTTCGTCGTCCTTATTGGTAAGGAACGGGCTTCTGCCCGCAATTCCTTCAAACGAAAGAGCGGCCGCGAAGTCGCGCATGTCGCTCTGGTGGAGCGCCGAGTTCGGTTTGTGGTAAACGGAGAAACCGGCATTGGCGACGATACTGAAATTTTCAGTGGATTTCTTTTGAAACAGAAACTTGAAAGTCGAGTAATCCGAAAGGCTCGGATCTCGCTTGTTGATGTAAGCAAACGTAAAGACCGGTTTGTAGCTTAGCGCCTTGAGGTCCGCTTCAAATTTGTTAATGGCGGCTTCCTTAAGCTCCAGCGCTCTTTGGAATTTAGGGAGAGTTGCCCTGATAATTCTGTCTCTGCTCGCGGTATCGATTCTGAATGCCCCGGTTCGCACCGCATCGAAAATGTCTGTCTTAACCTGACATAGGATAGCCTTTGCGATCTCGGCTCTCTTCTGTTCACGAGTCAGAGCGGCGTTATCCAGTACGGCTTTGACGGGAACACGAAAAGCAGGAGTGCGAAAGCGATCCTCAATCTCTCTCCTCTTTGCATTCAGCGCTGCGTCACTCTGGAACTGCGTTGCCAAGTCGCCGGTTAGCACCAGGTCCGGCGCGGCAAAATCGTCGCGCACTTGCGCCCAGATTTGTTCAGCGTCTCGCGACCGCTGCGACCTGTCAGGAGTTAGACGAGCACGAAGTGACCACTCGGAAAGTTGATTCCTGCGAGCATTGGTCAACACGTTATCCTGGTCACTGATGTTGAAGTTGGCGGATACACCCACTCGCGACAAGTATCCGTAGTTCTTGTAAGTCGTCGCGTTATCTCCGCTGGCTGCCGCGACAAACGCGTAGGGAGATGAGCTTAAGGTCAGCGTGGTTCCATTAACTTCCTTTTCTATTGCTCCATGTTCAATAGCGAAGCCTAGCAGTTCTGCAAATCCCGGCTTTTCGGCTGCAGTGGTGGAGCCTTCAGCTCTGGCAGAAGCTCCGATTTGCTTATCAGTCCTTTGGGTTTCCTGTCGCACGCGCGCGACTTCAATTCTATTGATCAGGTCACGCTGTTGTTCATTCGCATCGACGGCATCGACAGAAATCGCGTGAGCGGTAGCGAAAAACAGAATCGTCGAGAAATCCGAAGTGACTTCATCAGGATCGGCGCGATCAACAATCTGATCAGCCGTGGCCGTGACGGTACTAACCAGCGGTGGCGTCGCGTTTGGATAGCAGTCGGATTGCACTGGTGTCGCCGCTGCGGTTATCTGCGGCTGTGTGGTCGGTGTACCAGCGATCGGTGTGGTGGCGGCAACCGTTACTCCGGCCGGACTGGTATTAAAAGCTCCATTCAATTGACGTAATTCGCTATCGAGATCCTGAACTGACTTCTCGATCACTTTGATCTCATCAGCACTGAGCGCACTACCGATGGTTGCGCGATACTCACGCAAAGCATCGATCCTGCCCTGCAACATTGCTTTGAGCCTGTTGCGACGCTCGCGCAAAAACTGCGCATTGGTCTGTCTCACTTCAGGCGTAACATCCGTGCGATTTTCGATCTCCGTCATCTTCGCGATCTCATCCTTCAGCTGCTTGATCGAATCTTGTTGAGCGAAGACGATGTTGATGGGCGTTAGCAGTGTTACTGTGGTTATCAGAAACAGGACCAGGGCCATCCTGAATATTCGGGCTCGGCGGAAGAAACTGAGTTGACTAAACATGGGTATGTCTCCTGAAGTTTACTGGGCCATCGTGTGACTCAAGCTAGACATTCCTGAACTCCAGATCGCGACTGAACCTAAGGTCAGTCTTCTTAATATCGGAGCCGGTGAACCGGCCGCCTCCAGCACTTCCGGATACAAAAATCTGGAAAAAAGCGTCATTAGGGGCGGCAGTCGGGAAATGAACGCTGACCATGCCAAAGTGATCGAACCCGGGTGTGACAGTGACGGGGAATTGGAAAGTGAGCGGAGAGACGCCGGGCAACGGGTCAATCATTTTCCCGTCGATCGCTAGGGTGGCGAAGTTTCCAACCTTGGTCGCATCGATCTCGACGGTCACAATCTCACCAGTGCGAACCACATAAATGGAGCGAGTTATCTGTTGCATTGAATTGGCCCTCCTGGACCGGGTACGCTCAACGAATCGGGCTTTCACATGCGAATGGTGAATCCAGAGAAAACATTTCGTCGGTCCTGACGACGGGATTTTTTTCTTCCATCGCGGTAAACCCGATTGAGGAGTCGCGAGAAGAAGTGTGGGTTCGGTCATTAAGTGAAAATGGCCCATCAATGGAATCAGTTCCCTATGAGCCACGAGGAAAAAACATTCCACGGACCCTGGCGGCATTCAGAAGTTCAGTCGCACGAAGGTGCATGCGCGCGGAAAAAATCGCGAGGAAGGTCTTCGAAGTAACGCGTCTGATCGAGGCCATTCAGTTAGCTGTCGTAGTCACTGGTAGGAGCACAGGCTGAAAATGCAAATACTCTTAGGTGAGGATTAGAATTTCCAGACGGCGTGGATTACTGGCATGTATGCCGCGTCCGTCCTTATACTGGTATCGCCAGAACGCATCAGCTTGCTACTCAACAATTCGATTGACTTTGCTGATTAACGCCCCTACTGTGCGCGTGTTTTTCTTAGAAAGAAGCCCGAGATGACGTAAAGAATTAATTCCTGACGCGCTTGCGTGTCGGACTGAACCCGGCGCCAGAGCATTGTTTCCTTGCATTTTGGGTGATGGATCCCAGAGTTCGTCGCGGTTCCGTCCTTAATACATCAAACAACCAAACCATTCAGCGTCCGGCAGCAACGCGTTCCAACAGTTCGATTTGCTTAAATGAAAAAAGGGTGGGTGTTAACTCAAGAACTGCTTGACACACTACTCGATTGGCTCGATCCAGATCGGGAGCGCGCTGGCCACAAGTATGAAACCATTCGCCTGAGATTAATCAAAATTTTCACCAGCCGTGGCTGCCCGGAAGCCGAAGAACTCGCGGACGAAACCATCAATCGCGTCGCCTCGAAACTCTCTGAAATCATCGACAAATGGGAAGGCGATCCTGCTCTCTATTTTTTTAAGGTCGCACAATACGTTTTGGCGGAGTGGCGGCCAAAAGTAAACAAACGGGAGCTTAAAAAGGACCCCGTGGTCATGCCGATTGACACGGAGGGGAATGAAGACACCCCGGAGTATGAATGTCTGTTGCACTGCCTCAAGGTGCTCCGCATAAGTGAACGAACGCTCGTCGTGGACTATTACGAACATCAGGGTCATGCAAAGATCAAGCAACATCAACAAATGGCGACTGCATTGGGCATCGCCATAAACGCGCTGCGAATTCGCGCCTGCCGCATCCGGCGAACTCTTAGGCAGTGCGTGCAGGAGTGCGTCGCAGCACGCAAACAGCGAAATGAATTCAACATGTAATCCATATCGATTAGAGGTCGATCCAGACCTGAAGGGCCAGCTCCTATGACGCCGGGTTCAGAGTTACAAAAAGACCTCCGACTATATTTGCTGGGGCAGCTGGATGATCGAACTGCTGAAGTGCTCGAAAAGCAATTCCTACTTCAAGACGAAATCTTCGAAGAGTTGCTGGCAGCCGAAGACGAGTTGATCGAGGACTATCTCACCGAAGCCCTAAGCGCCGAAGATCGCAGAGCTCTTGAGAATCATTTTCTTTCAACCCCCGAGAGGCTGGACCAGCTCAGGTTTGGTCGGGATTTTCGCCGGTATCTTTCCCGCCAGGGTCAGGTTGTGGCCCAAGAAATCTCATCACCAGTTGATCTCGCGCCGACTGATGCGCTGCAGCCTCCTATTCCTCCGAAGATTAAGTCGTTTACCTGGTGGACTTCGCTGCGAGCTTTCTTTGCCTCACCGATGCGGGCTGGCGCTTTCGCGGCAGTGGTGCTCGCCGTTGCGTTCGGAGCATGGTATCTGTTTGTCCGCCAGTCAGCAGTTGATGAAGGTTTACTTGCGCTGAACTCCGCATATCGTGAACAACGACCTCTCGAATCGCGAATTTCCAACTTCAATTACGCCCCATATGTCATGACTCGCGGCCCGGGTGATGAACGAATCGACCGGAACAAATTGAGTCGGGCAGAACTCACGCTGCTAAACGAATTGGAGACTAAACCAAGTCCCGCGGTGCACCACGCGCTCGGCAAGGTTTATTTGGCGAAGAAGGACTTCGACAAAGCGATCAACGAATGCAATGAAAGTCTGAAGGGCGATCCGAACAACGCCCAAACCTACAGCGACTTGGGCGCAGCCTGGTTAGAGAAGGGTAAGTTAGCTCGCGACGACCGGGACTCAGGCAAAAGTTTAGCCGCACTGGGACTGAGCCTGGAAAATCTGAATAAGGCACTGGCAAAAAACCCGAATCTGCTGGAAGCCCTGTTCAATCGGGCTCTGTGCTATCAGTACATGATGGCTTCGCGAGAAGCTAAAGCCAGTTGGCGCGAATATATTCAGAAGGATCCCAACTCTTCCTGGGCCGAGGATGCCAAACGCCACCTTAAGCAACTGGAGGAAGATGGCAACAATACATCGCGCAGTACAGGAAGCGCCGTCCTGGACTTTTTGGCTGCACAGCATCGTCAGGACGACCGTGCAGCCTGGAATATCATTGTCCAGAAGTACTCGGCCAAAGGGAACGAAGTCGCTAACAGTCTGCTTGAGGCTCTTCTTCAGCCATCAACCGCAAATGGCGTGGAGAATCCAGCGTCGGGTCTGGCGTATTTGGCAAAACTTGAACTCGAGCACACCGGCGATCGGTTTACTTCCGATCTCGTCAATCACCTGGAAACAGAAATCCCGGAACAGCGGCCAGCATTGGCCGAAGCGCAGCGAAAGATGCGGCGTGCGTACGACTTATTCACAACCTCGAAATACAAGGACGCCATCGACAACTATTCGGAAGCCAGACGGATATACGAACGGTTGGGTAACACAACCGCGCAGCTTTTCACCGAATACCGTCTGGCCCACTGCTTCCTATTCCTGAAAGACTTGCCGCAAGCTGAACTGATGCTCACGCGGCTGTCGGTCACTTGCCAGGCGAGACAGTACCAGTGGCTGGTCGCGCAGTCTTTCTATGGCTTGTCGCATGCAAGTTACGACCAAAGCCAGTTTTCGAAAGCGATGGATTATAGTGCCACGGCCCTAAGCGCCTTCGAGCACACCGCCGATGTGAACGGTATTCTGAAAGCTCTCACCCAACTGGCACAAGCGAACCAAATCTTGAATCGCATCGACCGAGCACTGCGGTATTTGAATAGAGCTCTCATGCTCAGCATGAACTCCCCGGTGGATCCGATGGCGAAATGGGGGATGTTCCTGCAAGTTGCTTTTGATATGAAGTCTCAGGGCTTTCACGACGCGGCCTTGATTTATCAGCGGGAAGCTTTGCAAGTCGCGTTACAAATCGGGTGGCCGTTAATAACCTCGCGTTCGTATGGTTATCTCGGCTCCGCATACGCAGCAGTCAAGAAGTACGATGAGGCCGTGGCCGCTGCGAGGCGAGCCTTGCAGACTGGCGAGTCTATGCCAGACAGCGCCGGTGGAAGAGAGATTACTGCTAACGCTGCGCAACAGCTCGGCGACATCTATCGGGAGTCCGGTGCCTGCGATCAGGCGATACAGAACTACGACAAGAGCATCGACCTCTACGCTCAGTTAAAGATCGATTACTACAGTTATGCCGCAACCAAGGGCAAACTGTTCTGCTTTGTCCTCACCAGGAACGATTCGGCGACCGAGGAAGAACTTGCGAAGGTGCTCGCTTTATTCGATAAATACCGCGCAAAAATTACCGATGAAAACCAGCGCATGAGTTTTTTCGCAAACCAGCAGAACCTCTACGATTTAGCAATTTACTACGAAGCAGTTCGGCGCGGTGACGCTAATAGAGCTTACCAGCACTCGGAAGAGAGTAAGGCTCGCGCTCTTTTGGATGAGATCCAACGAAGCACAAGAGTGCAAAGGAAGAACAACGATTCACAGGTCGATCCAACGATCATCAGCCGGTCGATGTCGTTGGCTGAAATTCAGAAGGGTATGCCGGCCAACACACAAATTCTTCAGTACGCAATGCTCGACGATCGGCTGATTTTGTGGGTCCTTACGCCTTCAGCAATTCACGCCACGACAGTGCCGGTCAGATCTGACGAATTGAACCAAACAGTTCACACCTTTTTCGAGATGGTGGACAACCCATCTGCAGATCCAAAAGAACTTCCAGCTAAGGCGAAGGATCTTTACCGAATTTTAATTGCCCCGGTAGAATCGTTCCTGGATAAATCACAATACATCTGTATCGTTCCGGACAAGGCCCTGAACTACGTTCCCTTCCAGGCGTTGATGTCGCCCGCAACGGGCAGGTACCTAATCGAAGATTACATCCTCGGGACAGCGCCCAGCGCGACGATCTTTGTCACCATGGGCGCCTCAGCCCGCGCGAAAGCCGAGAGATCGGAAGAACAACTTCTCAGCGTCGGAAATCCACACTTCAATCGCACCGAGTTTGAGACTCTCCCAGATCTGCTCTCAGCCGCGATGGAAGCCAAAGCTGTCTCTAGTCTCTACCGGAAGAACCATCTGTTGTTGCACGATGAAGCGACGGAAACCGAAGTTCGATCTGAGATTGCACTATCCGACGTGGTTCATCTCGCGACGCATTACGTTGTGAACGATCAGATGGAAATGCTTTCGGGGTTTCCGCTGACGCCGGAGACGGGCGGTGCACAAAATGTCACAGACGGCTTTCTGCAGTCTTACGAAATTCAGGGTCTCCGCCTCGCACGCACCCGTCTGGTGATTCTATCAGGCTGCGAAACCGCCACTGGCCGGCAATACGCCGGAGAAGGAGCGATGAGCGCGGCTCGCCCGTTCATGATTGCTGGCGTCCCAACGGTGGTTGCAACGCTTTGGCCCGTCGATTCCGAAGCATCGGCCGAATTGATGATCAGCTTTCATGCGCACCGAACGCGCGATCACTTGCCCCCCGCGGAGGCCTTGCGCCGGGCGCAAATTGAAATGGCCTGCGGCGGCGACGCGACTTACCAGCATCCTTACTACTGGTCGGCATTCCAAGCGATTGGCGGCTTCACCACTTACTGATGTGAAATGGAATGCAGCGAAAAACTCATTAGAAATTAAAGGATTCAGGATTTAAACAGAACGGAGAAACGACAATGCCATTTGCCCCAATTGATACGCTACCGCAGGAAGATCCCGACGTTCGCATATACTTCACCGGGTTGATGATCCTTGAGCCGATCGAGAACGATGCTTGTCAGGTTCTGGTGAACAGCAGCGCTACTCGTCACTTTCTAACCGTCGAGGTGCGCCGCAAGAAAAACAATCGGCCTGACGAAATCATGATGCGCCACGTCGGTCCGCTGGCATTTTTTGGTCCGGAAACTAATCCGCAGAATCCACCAATTCACGGACTTCGTATCGAGAAAGTCGGAGCCACGTCGCCAGGTGTTCGGCGCTACACCGGAGGCGTAGGCCCAAAAGGCGAAGAGAGTTTTGGCCTGGTGGTCGATTTCGCAGGGGCGGACCTCCATAATGGAGATCGCCCCGTTGATCCCGACCTTGTGACCGGAGCTGCGCGCAACCTCCTGGATATCGATAACCTGGTCGGCCGGCCTAGTATATTTCTCAATGATGGCATTCTGCATGCTGCCGCAAAGACGTCCGATCGACTTACAATGGTCCTAAAGCAACGTGGGCAACCGGATAAGCCTTTAGATCCTTTTGCCAAGATTATCGGCACTAACATATACCTGCTCGCAGATGAAGTCGTCCGCTTGAGATGGCGCAATCAGGGGAAGCTAGCGGAGCTGGTCCTGGAAAAGCCGGAGCCGGGAGTCAGCTATGAAATCTACGTGATTAACGATCCCTTATTCGAGAGTTCGGAGATCACTAATCCAGTTTTGGATCCAAGGCATGATGAGTTCTCCGAGTATTACAAGCTTCTGACCAACGTTCCGACGGGTGATCAGTTCAGGTTACAAGTCACCGTACCACAACCAGGCTCGCCTCCACCCGAGAGGGGGTCGACGGACATACCGTGCATGGCAACGACAAAAGGAGGCGGCGGTTAGTCGTGCTTGAGGCAGCCAGGTATTAATAGCGACATCAACTTTTTCAAGCCCCGAGGAGTTCTGTCATGGCAAGAGGCATTTCGATTCACGTTGGGGTCAACAAACCCGACCCTTCTTTCCAGATGACTCCGCTAAATGCTTGTGTTAACGACGCCGTGGAGATGGAGAAGCTTGCCAGCGATCACAACTTCACGACGCAGCTTTTTATCGATGACCAAGCGAAGTTTGAGCCATTGAAAAAAGCAATTCTGGAAGCTGCCGGAAAATTAAAGAGCGGTGACATTTTTCTGTTTACGTTTTCCGGCCACGGCAGTGGGGTCCTCCGAGACGATAACGAAGATGACGGACAAGACGAGGCGATACTGCTTCACGACTGCGTCCTGGTCGACAACTACATCAGCCGAAACCTGTGGTCGCGGTTCGACGAAGGAGTGCGCATTCTGGGTGTCGCGGATTGTTGTCATGGCGGCTCTACCTTCTTGTCCTTTCTCTTCCACAAGGTAATGGACCCTGTAACTTCGTTTTTCGGATCGGCAATGAAGATGTTCGCGGGATCTCCCGTACGGTTGCAACCGCAGTTGAAAGATCTCACGAGCAGCGATCAGAGCAGAATCCGGCAAGCCAGTGTATCCCTTGGTGAACAGATTGATACCGAGTTGGCAACTGAGGGAAGAGATCCCAAAGCGACTATTCTCACTTTAGCTGCGTGCAATGATTTCGAGAAGGCCCTCGACGGCGTCGATGGCAACGATAATGGCGCTTTCACTAAAGCTCTGCTTGAGGAGTTGGGACGTCGAAAACCGGATCCAAACGCAGCTTTGCCGCCGCCGCCCGTTAATTATAAAGTCCTAAGGATGCGGGTCTCGGAGAACCTCGAGAAGAAGAATATTAAGAAACAACACCCGACTCTGCTTCCGGAAAACGCTGACCCGCAGTTTCTTGAGCAAGCGCCTTTTTCCGTTTGAGCGCTTGAAGAATTCTACGGATTGACACTTACAGCTGATTGCCGCGTTCTACCATGAGACCGAAACATCGGCAATCCATACGTGTAAAGCGCCGCGGGCCTCTGCCCTTCTGAAATATTTTCCCACCCACATTCATATAGAGTGACGCGCTGGTTAGTTCGGAACCACCGACTCCGAACATTCTTGCGACGATCCCGAACCGTAAGGAGATTCAACATGCCACGAATAATTTTTCAACGAGCGCCCAGCGGCTTTCGAACCGTTCAGGGCGAAGTTATTAAAAAGATGCAGCAAGCGCTGATCAGCGGCGACTTTCTGCACGAGAAAGACGACGGCGTGTTCGGCGGCAACACCGAAGCGGCGGTGCGAAGCTTTCAGCAACAAAACCAACTTCCGGCTACCGGCAAAGTGGACGATCAGACGTGGCTGAAGTTGATGTCTTCTCCGGCTCCCGGCCTGAAACAGCGTTGTTTGCAGCTGACAGCCGACTTTGAAGGCACCGGCTTTACCAAAGCTGTCGGAAATTTCGACGGCGCCGGCATTACGTGGGGCATCATCGGTTTCACGCTGTCGAATGGTGAACTGGGCGCGGTGCTTCAGCAGATCAGGACAAAGCATCCGGCTGTTTTCAGCGCGGCCTTCGGTAATTTGGAAGCGAAGATCGTGCAGGTCCTCGGCAGTTCGCACGCCGATCAGATGAGTTTCGCCAACAGCATTTCCGTCGGCACTAGCAAAATGAAGATTCTGGATGAATGGGCCGACGCTTTTGAGCGGCTGGGTAGCGATCCGGGAGTACAGGAAATTCAGCTTCAGCGCACGCAAAAATTCTTCGACCGAGCTGAAATGGACCGGCAGCACTTTAACGTTCAGAACGAGTTGGGACTCGCGCTTTGCTTTGATATCGCAGTTCAGAACGGCGGCATCGATGCAACGGAACGAGCTCGCATCCAGAACAAGATCAATCAGAATCATCCGGCTACACAGCAGGATCTTAGAATTATCATCGCTAATGTTGTGGCTGAAAACAGCAATCCGACGTTCATCCAGGACGTCAAGAAGCGCAAGTTAACGATTGCCACGGCCCAGGGAACAGTTCATGGCTCAACATTCGCGGTGAAGACGTGGGGACTGGACGACCTTCCGTGATGCAATTTCATGCCCATGGCAACCCGAGCTGAGCGCAGGAGAGGACAATGACAATATCGATTCAAGCGAGCGTAGGTCTTCATGGTGACAACAAGCCCGATGATGTGCTGGTTGTCAAATCGCGACTTCTCGAACTGGGATTTCCGTTTGTCACGGCAGATTCCGTGATGGGCCCACTTACCATTAAAGCCATTCGATTGTTTCAGGCCGTGAAGAATGGATTGAATGACGTCGACGATCAACGGAACGATGGCCGGGTCGACGTCAACGGCGACACCATTAAATGGCTGCAAGCGGTGAATGCGCCACATTGGCAACGAATGCCGCAGGGATCACCCGCCGAAGGATTCGTCAACGACAACATCATCGACCTGTCGGATAATCACGATTTCGGCACCAGTTGGATGGCGGATACGCTGAGCGCTACCGGAGCTACTTATAAGGAAATGTTTCGGGCGACGCATCCAAATGCGGCCTTGTTGCACATCAACGATACAAGTTTGCCGCAAGGCGGCGACACGCCGGTGCATCATGGCCACGAAGCAGGGTTGGCGTCAGACATTCGTCTGCCGCGCAAAGACGGAAACGTGGGAGGCATTGTCGTCACCGACCAGGATTTCGATCGAGCAGCGATGCGAGCCTTGATTCAAGCCTTTCGCGCTCAGCCAATGTCGAGTCGCGTTTTTTTGAATGACGAAACGCTGATTCATGAGGGCCTTTGCCAGGCGGTTGCAGGTCATAACAATCACGCGCACTTTGAAATCAAACCGCCATTGCGCGTAATGCCGTGAAGCCAGATAAATGTACCGCGATACTCATCTCTCATGCACGCTCGGGGCCTCGCGGGTCTGAAGTGTTTTGGAGTCAGTTCTCAAGTTAGAGCGAGCTAACAAAAAGCCGTTTATTTGACTTCACATACCTCCGATGTTACCGCCCAGTTGTTCATGCGGACCCGCATGAGGAGAGACACAAACTTTGATGACGAAGACTATTCTGATGCCTTAACCGTTGCGGCTTATATCCGGACGTCGAGATTCTGAAACGCTTGAAGCCAGATCCGCTGAGAGACGCTCTCCACCCATTGCTTGATTGCGCCGCCAGTTTTGTCCGAATCGAGACCGTGAAATATTTTTGGACCTCGGGGCCAAATCAAACGATAAACCGAACGGCGGTTCCACCAGCTTGGGGAATTGTCTCTCTTCCGCTTTGCAGTCGGTGATTACCAGAAGCGGCATCGGATAGTTGTGCGGTTTCCAAATGTGGACCATCCCCGATAGTTCCTGCCAGAATCCGGGTACGCCTACGATGCCTGCTCCTGAGTGAGACTGGACATGTTCAGGGAAGTTGGCGCGCACATAATCATTCAAGATTCCCGCAAGAATTGTGCGCTGTTGGTTTGTTGGAGGCAGCGCTCCGTAGCTGGTTGTGTGCTGCGCCAGCAGTCCTCGTGACAGCAACCCGCCTGGGCCGGTAACCAGTTCTTCCCTGTAATTCGAAGCGGGAGACATCTTAATCAACTCCCGAAATACAGCGTCTCTGATTTCCGGAGGAGCCAGTGGAATTGACTGGCTAATGGGTCTCATGATTCTTGGTTGAATTGTTATAAGGGAATGTCGGTATGGACGTGTATGTTTCCACCGTTTCGGGATAGCCCGCGAGATCCCGCACTGATGCGCATGCAGATGGAAGTACCTTCGTGCCTCGAAAAGCCACAATAAGTGGGTTTGCCACAAATCCGACACGGACGTTTCTTGCTAACGCGCGCAAAGCCGACCGAAATCATGGGTTTATGTTTTGCGGCCGCTCGGTTCGTATGAGATCGTGCACGCAAATTTCATTTTATGACCGACAAATTTCACTTTATGACCCACAAATTTCACTTTATGACCGAACCCACACCGGATCTCACAAATTGTGGGTTCCGGCATAAAGTGAAATTTGCCTATTAGTGGAATCAATAACTTACGTGGACGATTCCGGCATTAAATGAAATTCTTGTCCGGCATATCGTGAAATTTTCCTACAGTTTTCCGGCATAACTTGAAATTTTCCTCACCGCTCCTTTTTGAGACTTCATTGACTACAGTCAATCCGAGTCGCTAACAGCGATCTATTCGAGTGATCTCGCAAGCGCAATGAAGACCGCGCGGCCACTCTCAAACCTCCGGGATTGGCAATCAACGGTACCCGTGCTTTTCGCGAACGCAGTGTCGGCGTAATGGAAAGCTTGACTTTGAAGATGCAGCCAGCAATATCCTGAGCAGTATGCAGTTCTGCTCCGGCGAGACTTTGAGCACGTGTTGACTGCCGGAAAGTTAGCGGCGGTTATTCGACGCTGCGAGGCAGAAGCTGGATGAGATCATCGAATCGTGGCGGGAAGATGGCTGTTTCAGTCACACCAGAGCAATTTGCATTCTCGCACTGTACCTGATGGCCGCTCTCGATGCGTCCGAACTGAAGCTTTTATGGATATCTAGTGCGAATTGTGGTATTAGACGTTTCGAGCTCGACACGATGATTTCGTTCGAGTGCTCAACATTAACGATACACGTCATCTCACAGAGGTGTAGTCCACAGTGCTGCAGTTGAGGTTCAGTGGTGCACTCGCGCCAAAAGCTAACTTACCGCCGGAAGTCTTAAAATAAACAAAGAAATAAGCGTAAGCGCATCACGCCTGTTGCCTCATGTAAAAATCTACTCCAAAGCTGACTCATCACGTTGACTTTTCTTTCTGACAGCCATAACCTCCAGCTATCTTGATGGAAGGCTGGCTCCCACGAGCCTCTGCGAACTCTCGCATACTCACCAATCCAGCTATTCGTCAGTCCGCGCTGATGCATTCAATACCGTGCATTTGAACGGTTTCAAAGAAAGCGTGGTCCATCGACCTTAACGAAAGGTTATCTCATCGATCCCTCAATCGACCGTGGAACAAAAATCCTACATAAACTGTCCGACATGCGATCATCCCATATCCGTTCCGCCATCTGCTCAATTCATTTCCTTTCCTGAAGAAGTAGATTCAATTATTGCCCTCCTAGAGGGCACATTTAATGCTATCCACTGTCCATCCTGTAACGGGAAAATAAATCTCCTGATTCCACTTATATGTGCCAACTCCGATCTTAACTCCGCAATTGTTGTAGTTCCGGATGCGGCTCGAAGCGCTACGGAAAGAGAAATTGAAAAACTCGGAGCAGAGTGGGAGGTTACGTATTGTAAGAATTATTTGGAATTTTATTACGCTATGGCTCCTTGGATTAACGCTTATGTTGGACCAGTGTTAAATGAGATCTTTTCGGCAACTATCTTCGATAGACCTCCAGAAGAGCAGATTTCGCGGCTGTCACCTTTGGTGCTCAGGATTATTAAGAGTCAGATAGATGGAAATCTACTCGAAAACATGATCAAGTTAGGAGGTACAGCAGATAAAGAAACACAGGAAAAGTTTTTGAGGGATGCTTACACACGAGTAGTCGTGTACTTGATACGACAGCTCTTAGCTTTAGCCGTTAGATCTCGTGAGATCCCTGAACTTGATCGAACCATTCGGGGCCGAATTCCTACAGTATGCGTAACACCGGACGTTTTAACAGAGATCGGTAGTGATTGCATCGATCGTAAAGATCCCTATGAAGATCCAACAAGTTTCAGAAAAGGCTTCTTGCGTGAATATGTCAACGCCACGCTTCACTCCCATGTGAATAAAACCAATCCTCGCGGCAAGCACTGGGCCGAATATCTAGGACTCGTTTGGCTGTTGAGCAAAGACGAGGATGTCATGCTAGACCCCCAATTTACACTTTCGAATGAGACCATTCGCAACCTTACTCGGTTTCAAGACCTTTGGGATATTGCTGCCGGTGGAGCATCTCCTGAAAACCAACAAGAGCTTCTAACCCTCCTGACCATGGCGTCAGATATGTTGAAGGACTTCGGGTTCCAAGAAGAACTGGAAGAGATGTTCAAAACCATCCCGATTCGGATCAAAGTTGAATCTGGCAAAAACCTTCCTCCAGAGAGATTTGGCAGGGCATTCGTTGAGACTATTTTGGAACACTATTCATTCAACGACAGCATTGATAGCAGCGTAGCCATAGGAGAGATGGTTGGAGGAACTATCGATAATCTCATAAGAAATGGGCAACGGGATGCGGCATTGTTCGTCGCTGGTGATATGGTACGCCGCGCACTTGAGTTGAAAGACCATTTCGCCGCCACTTCGATTGGAATACGAGTTATCAAGATTATGAACGTGGCCGAAGAGTATAACTTCGCAGGAACAATAGGGGCGCAGGTCATGAGTTTGTTAGATGACGGAATGCTCGCCAGGGTGGGAGCAAAACGTCCTTCACTTATTACCTCCTTTTTCAATGAAACGGGAAATGTCTTTAGGTATATGCACCAGTACGAAATGGCTTTGACAGCTTATGATCTGGCGGAAAAAACCGAGGCTTTGGTGCCGGACGACGAACGCAATCCCGACGACTTGGCAGTATTGCGCCGTAATCGAGCAATCGTTTTCAGACAGATGGGTCAGTATCGAAAGGCCAAACAGATTCTGGATCTGGAACTTGCCCAACGCCCGACAGATCGCGCACTGATTTACAGCCTGGTACAGCTCGAGTTTCAAACAAACAATTTCAAAGAAGCCCTGTCATATTTGGATCGAGCAATTGAGTTGACAGAGGAGTTGGCCGATGTTTCTGAAAGGTCAGAATACCTTCTTACTCGGGGGTTAATTAAAAGGGCAATTGGAAAGGATGATGCTGGGCTCGATGATCTTGTCGTTGCCCATCGGCTTTCCTCGTCGACGTCATCAATCAGGGTGCTCCGGATTGCTGCTGCTGCGATGAGATTCCATTCTAAACAGCCAGAGCATCGGGAGTTCATTGTGAACTGTTTACTGAGTTTGGTCAAAGCACTGGAAAGCAAACAACATCGGTCAAATCCTTCCCTGGTGATGACAATGATCACGTCAATAGCGCAAACGTACCTGGAGGAGGAAAAGCTCGATGATCTGCCTGAATCAGTTCAGACCGAGTTC
>Ga0207671_10003290_pt1 | contig 16258 bp, 14 predicted proteins | sample KBSC24metaG_FD_184352 | JGI IMG/M metagenome (GOLD analysis project Ga0207671, IMG submission 184352) | Corn rhizosphere microbial communities from Kellogg Biological Station, Michigan, USA - KBS C2-4 metaG (SPAdes) (version 2) | ecosystem: Host-associated > Plants > Roots > Rhizosphere > Soil... | reverse complement strand
GGTGGCGCTCGAGGCCGCCGCCGTGGGCGTGCCCACGGTGGGCACGGCGGTAGGGCACATCGCGGAGTGGGCGCCGGCGGCGGCGCTGGCCGTGCCGGTCGGCGACGCGTCGGCGCTCGCGGACGCGATCCGCCGCCTGCTAGCCGACGAGGAACTGCGGCTGCGCCTGGCCGCGGGCGCGCAGCTCCGCGCGCTCTGCGAGGACGCCGACCACACCGCGCGTGCGTTCGAAGCGCTCTATCTGCGCCTGCGCGCCGCATGAACACGCAGGGCGCCCGCATGCCTTCACTGGACGGGTTCCGGGCGATCTCGATCCTGATGGTGTGCTACGGGCATCTGTGCGGGACGCGGCGTTTTCCCGTTTCCATCGCACAATACGGCCGCTGGTGCGGCGACGTCGCCCATCTCGGCGTGCTGGTGTTCTTCGTGATCTCCGGTTTCCTCATCACCTCGCTGTTGATGGGCGAGCGCGAGGCGACGGGGGCGATTTCGCTGAAGCGGTTCTACCTGCGCCGGATCGTGCGCATCTTTCCCGCGTTCTACGCGTTCGTCCTGGTCATGGCGATCGCGACGGCGGCGGGCGCGGTGCAGTTGAGCGGCCGCGACTTTGCCTACGCGCTGACCTACACGGTCAACTTCGAGTCGGGCCGCTCCCTGCAGATCGGACACCTCTGGTCGCTGTCGGTCGAGGAGCAGTTCTACCTGCTGTGGCCGCTGACCCTGCTGGCCTTGCGCGAGCGTCGCGCCTTGCTCGTCGCGGCCGCGGCGATCTGCATCGGTCCGCTGATGCGCTGGGGCATCCGTGAATGGATATTCCACGTCGATCCCCGTTTTCCGGGCAGCATGCTGACGAGCTTCCCCGCGATGTTCGATTACCTGGCCACGGGTTGTGCGCTGGCGCTGCTGCGGCCATGGCTGCTGACCCGCACGTGGTACCTGCGCCTGACCGGCAGCCGCTGGCTCGTGCTCGCGGTGCCGCTGGTGCTGCTGATCAATCGCATGGGCAGCCATCCCGTGGCGATCCTGCTGGGGTCGCCGCTGATGAACCTGTGCCTCGCCGTGCTGATCGAGTCGAGTACGCGGCATGCGAACTCGGTGGCCGGACGCTTGCTGAACTGGAAGCCGGTGGTGTTTATCGGCGTGCTGAGCTACTCGCTGTATCTGTGGCAGATGCCTTTCCTCGACCATCGCTCCGACGCGTGGATGCATGCATTCCCGCAGAACCTGTTGCTCGTTTTCCTAGCGGCGCTGTCGTCCTGGTTCCTGATCGAGCGCCCGTTCAATCGTCTGCGCCGGCGGCTGCGGCGCGGCAACGAGCTGCCCGCCATCGCGCGGGAGGAGCACGGATGCCGCACGGCGACGAGCCCGCTGCGATGAACAGGACGCAGACCGTGGCCGGACTGCTTGGTGACACTCCGCAGCGCGACTACACGGAGAAGCTCCGGCTGTTCAACGCCTTCGCACGGCCGGAGCTGCGCGAAGCGATCGATGCGTTGTCGCTGCAGGCGGATGCGCGCGTGCTCGACGCCGGCTGCGGCACGGGCGAGGCGGTCGGCTGGTTCCAGGAATCCGCGGGGGATCGTGCACTGGTGGTGGGAATGGACCTGGCGACCGCGCATGTCCATGCCGCCCGCCACAGTGCGCCGGCGCAGGCGACTGTCGTGCAGGCCGACATGCTGCGGCCACCGCTGGCGGACGGCAGCTTCGACCTGGTCTGGGCCGTCAACGCCGTCAATCATCTGCACGACCCGGTCGCCGGCGTGCAGATCCTGGCCAAGCTGCTGCGTCCGGGCGGCCGCCTCGTGCTGGGCCAGAGCTCGCTGGTGCCGGACATGGTTTTCGCGTGGGACGCCCGTCTCGAACGATGCGTCAACGACGCGGTGCGCGCGTACTACCGCGAGCGCTACGGCCGCAGCGAGCGCGAATTCACCGCGGTGCGTGCGCTGGTCGGCTGGCTGCAGGCGGCGGGCCTGCCGCAGGTGGCGGTGCGCACGCGGATGATCGAGCGCGTCCAGCCACTCGCGGATGCGGACGAGCGCTACCTGCGCGACGCGATCTTCCGGGACACCTGGGGCGAGCGCCTGCGGCCCTACCTGCACCAGGAGGACTTCGACACGCTGGCACGGCTGTGCGATCCGGACGATGCTCGCTACGCGCTGCGGCGGCCGGATTTCCATTTCCTGCAAAGCCTGACGATCGCGATGGCGACGAAGTCGTGAGCTCGCGTGCTCAGGAGGGTTTGATCAATCGGCTTCATGCTCGTCATTCCGGCGCAGGCCGGAATCCAGTGGCGGTGAGGCTCAACTGACCTTGCTGGTACTGGGTCCCGGCCTGCGTCGGGATGACGGTGCGGGTAGCCGGTCGTTGTCGGAGATGGAGTCACTCACTCGTCACATCTCGCGTAGACGGTACCCAGCCTCATATCTCAGCATCATGTCCAAAGTATTCCGGACAGTAATGAGCCTTCGCTGGGATGACGAGCAAAAATCAGCGTTTCCCTCAGGCGGATCGCGCCTCCGCGAACGGCATGCCGCGCCGGCGGCGCCAGGCCTGATGAAACCCCGCCGTGTGGTGCAGCTGCGCGTCCTGCGTCAGGGTTTCCTCGGACACGATGCGGCCGACGAACAGCGTATGCGAGCCGACTTCCTCGCTGTGCACGATCTCCAGCTCGCGGATGCGCAGCGCCGCGGCCACCGCGGGTATGCCGAAGGTGCGCGAGCGTCGGACCGGGAACGGCAGTGCCGTCCAGTCCGCGAGCGGTTGCTTGTGATGCACGCTGAGTGCGTAGACGGCGTCCTTCATCGCCGCCGGCATGCAGGACAGGGCGATCCGGCGCTGCTCACGCATCGTCGGCACGGAAACATTGGTGCTGCGCAGAGCGAGCGTGAACAGCCCGCTGCGCCCCAGCGGGCCGATCAGGTCCATCGGGAAGAGGTTGTGGTGGCCCGGTGCGTCGACGGAGACGAGCACGACCGGCCGCGGGCACAGGTAGGCGATCATCAGCTGCTGGGTCGCGGCCGGCGCCATGAGGGAGTGGGGCGACGAACTGTTGTTCCGCATCAGGCGGTTCTGCAGCCAGGTGTTCCACGGACGCAGCGGCCAGGCCAGGCAGCGATGCCCGCCGGCTGCGACGTGGTAGAGGGTGAGTGTGCTGCCTTCGGCGCTGATCGTCGTTGCGCGCACCAGGTGCAGTTCCCCGAGCAGCCGGCCGCTGACGCGGTCGCGGTACTCGAGAACGGGGTGCGGGCCGGCGTCCAGGCTGGTCGCGATGGTGAGCGGCCGTAGCGATGCCACGGTGTGGTCGGTGGTGACGTCCGCGGCGGCGTTGCCCCAGCGCAAGCTGGCGACAACCGTTTGCTGCGGCGGCGCGACGGCGACCACCGACCATTGCGGCAGCGGACGAACGAATGGCCTGACCCAGTCCTTCCACATCGTCAGACTCTCCGGAACAGCAGGAACATGTAAAGCTGGCTCGCGAGCGCAAGGCCGCCGGGCATCCGGCGCTCCAGCCGGAAATGCGGCGCCGCCGCCCGCGCCACGATCCGCGGCGCGAAGCGATGGATGCGGCTTTCGCTAGCGATGGCGTAGTGGCCGCGGCGCACGAGGTTCACCAGGTTCGCCCGCCACCAGCGGTAGCGTGCGTCGGCGAGGCAATAGGGGTTGAGCAGGCTGGCCAGCACGAAGCCGCCGTGCCGGACCACGTATGACAGTTGCTCGAACAGCGCGGCATGATCCGCGAAGTGATTGAAGACCGCGAAGTTCGCCGTCACCGCCTGCACCTTGCAGGCTAGCGGCGAGGCGACCGCGACGACGGTCTTGCGCTCGATCTCGTCGCGGCAGTGCCGCAGCAGGCAATCGCGCATCGCCTCCGAAGGCTCGAACACGAAGGTCGGATGTCCGTTGGCGGCATAGGTTTTCGCATCGATGCCAGTGCCGGCGCCGAAGTCGAGCACGGATGCCCCCGCAGGCAGCAGGCCCAGCGCCAGTTGCTGGAACCTGGCGCGCACGCTCCGGTCCCGCGGCGAGGCCAGCATGAATTCGTGGTACTGCTCGCCGGTGTGCATGTCGTCGATGGCCTGCGGGCGCCCGCTACTCGCACGCCGATGAGGCGCGCGGCTCCAGCGCCGCGCGCACCACGTACAAGGTGTCCATGCGCGGCACCGGCCGCACGAGCCAGGCCAGCGCGCGCCGGCGCCGCGGCGAGGTAACCCAGTCCTGTCCCTGCAGCCAGAGCTGGGTGCGCGCCATGTCGGCGCGTTCCTTGCGGGCTTCGTCCGTGGGCCGGACATGGCGCGCAAGATGGCGCGCGGCCTCGCCGAAAGAACGCGACCACTCGATGCCGGCGAGCGCGTGCAACCACAGTTCGGAGCACGACACCCGGGTCAGAGTCTGACGCCGCGAGACCGCGCGCAGCAGGGGCGGGCAATCGCGTTCGAGCCGCGCGAGCACGGTGTCGGGCACCGCATGCCGGTAGTAGCGCGCGACCAGCCGCAGCGGCGGCAACACCCACCACGGCGCGTCGCCGCCGTGGGCGCCCCACAGTTCGTTCCAGTCGCGCGCGACCATGCGCGTGGCCAGCAGCGAGATGTCGTTGAGATGCATCAGGCGCAGGCTGCGGCCGCAGATGTTGCCCGCCGCGTGCAGCAGCAGGTGACTCATCAGCGCGCCGCACGAGGGGTAGTCGTTCAGCCCCGGATGCGGTTCGCGCGGCTGGATGCGCCCGGTGATGTCGACGGCGGCTACCGGCAGCCGCTCCCGGATGTGCGTGTGCAGCTCGATGTTCACCGGTGCGTCGCGGTGCTCGCCCAGTCCGGCAAAGGGCTGGCCGCCGGCAGGCTTGAACACCTGGTGCTTCCACTGCGCGAACGAGGCCACGTAGCCGAGCTCCTGCAGCAACGCGCCTGCGGTCGCGGCGTCGGCTTCGCGCACCAGCAGGTCGATGTCGGCCATCGGCCGCTCGCCTGGCGCGTAGATCCCCGCGGCGTGCAGCGCCGAGCCCTTCAGCGCGACGACGGGAAAGCCGGTGGCACGGGCGCCGGCGTCGATGCGCTTGAGCAGGTCGATGATGCGGCGATGGCGCTGCTCGACCTGCGTGCGCTGGTCGGCAAGGAAATGTCGCCACGCCGGCCGGTCCCAGGTCGAGTACCGGTCGAGCAGCGGCGCCACGCCGTGCGCGACGACGGCGGCCGCGGCCAGCGCCCACTCCAGTTCGCTCCACACGGGCGTCTCGCTGCCCGGCTGCGCCAGTGCCAGCTCGGCGGCGAGCGCTTCGGTGGTGCGGCGCAGGCCGCTTCTGACGATGGCGAGCGGCGGCAGCATCAGGGCATTCCTAACGCAGTTGCAACGCGATGCGCTGCGGCACGGGCGGAGGCGTGGCATCGTGGTTGCGGTGCGCGTGTTCGCGCGCGATCAGCGCATCCCAGCGTGCGGCCAGCGCGGCGCTGGCCGCACGCTGGCGTTTCGGGGGCGTGCCGGCCCTGGCCTGCTGCAGCGCGACCTGCTCATGCAGCAGGTCGCGCACGCTGCGGTAGAACTCCGAGTCGTAGGCACCGCGGAACATCATGGCCAGGTCGCCGCTGTCCCGCCAATGCGTCTTGCGGCCGAGCTGGGCCTTCACCAATTCGTAGAAGCGCGTCCCGGGCAACGGGTAGGACACGCTCACGCCGATGTCGTCCGGCGCCGCCTGCGCGACCAGTTCGCGAGTGGCCAGCAGGTCGACCAGTTCCTCGCCCAGATAGCCGAGCTGGATGAAGAAGCCCACGCGGATGCCGTGCCGGCCCAGCCGTTCGCGCGCCACGATCAGTTCGGGAACCCTGGTGCCCTTGTTCATCGCGTCGAGCACGCGCTGGCTGCCACTCTCGGCGCCGAGCCACGCCTCGGCACAGCCGGCCTGCGCCAGCGCTTCGGCCATGCGTTCGCTGATCAGGTCGGCGCGGGTCTGGATGGTGAACGGCACCGCGCCGTCGGTGGCGCGCAGGTGTTCGGCGAACTCCGTCACCCAGTCGACGCGGAAGCCGAAGATGTCGTCCGCCATCCAGATGTGGTCGGGCTGGAAGGCATGTTTCAGGTGGCTCATTTCCGCCGCGACATCCTGCGGGCTGCGCTGCATGTAGTGGTTGCCCCAGATCGGCTTGGCGCACCAGTTGCAGCGGAACGGGCAGCCGCGCGACGCGGCCATGTTGAGGCTGAAAAAACCATGCCGTTCGTGCCAGATCGCGCGATAGCGTTCGATGTCGATCAGATCCCAGGCCGGGTGGCCCACCAGGCGCGGATCCGGCGGCAGCGCACCGACGCGCGTCGGCTGCTGCTGTCCGCCCACCTGTGTGGCAACGCCCGCGAGGCTGGCCACCCAGGCCGGGGTGGCGATGTCGGGCGCGCGCTCCAGCCGGCCGATCAGTTCCGCCAGCGCGGCGATGCCTTCGCCGATCAGCACCGCCTCCGCACCCGCCGCGAGAAAGGCCTCCGGGTGATCGGAAGCGTCGGAGCCGGCGACGATCACGCGGGCGCCGGCGGCACGCGCCTCGGCGATCATGCGACACGCCGCCTCGCGCATGCGGCCCAGGCACATCTTGGTCAGGAAGTTGAAGTTGTCCTCGTAGAGCACCACCACGTCCGGGCGCACGCCGTGCAGGGATGCGGCGAAATCCTCGACGCCCTCGGCCAGCATCGCGTCGAACAGCGCGACCTCGTGTCCCAGCCGCCGCAGCAGGGCGGCCACCTGGATCGTGGCGAGCGGAGGATACGGTTTGCCACGCTCCCACTGCTTCCGGTCGTACTTCAGGTAGTAAGCGTGGCCGACCAGGATCTTCAGCATCACTATGGCCTCCGGGGGCCGTGGGGACGGGCTGCTGCGGCGGACGACGTTTGCGTTCGGGCCGGCTCTTGCGGGAAGTGAGTGCTCGGTTGCGGGGCTTCGGTTGCCTGCGCGGCGACGAGCCGCGGCAGCGTGGTGCGGTCGTGCGCGCGCAACCTTTTTTCGTTGCGGCCGCACTCATTCGGCACTTGCCCGGAGCCGCGCGCGACGAGGATGGCCTTGACGATCTCCCACGGCGTGCCGGATGCGGACGCCGACCCTTTCCGCGAGCGCAGCGGCCCCGCGTTCTCCGTGCGCAAGCAGCTCCTGGGCGGCGACTTCCGCTTCGACAGCGCCAGCGCGGCCTTGCTGCAGGTGGTCGAAGCCGCCTATGCCGGCCTGCCGCCGCATCGTTTGCCAGTGGCCGCGCCGGAGTTCCGGATCGAGCTGCGGCTGCTGCCGCGCCAGGCGTCGCCACGACGCGCCGAGCCGCCGCCGGTGCGGATGCAATCCGGCGCCGGCCTGATCTGCGGCGTGATGGACGCGTCGAACTACGTGGTGCTCGCGCCCGCGCAGCGGCAGGCGCTGGTGGTGGCTTCGGAGGACATGCTCGACCGGCCCTACCACCTGCGCTACGAACTCGTGGAGTTTGCCGTGTTCACCCTGGCGACGCGCGAGCTGGGCCTGGTTCCGCTGCATGGCGCCTGCATGGGTCGACAAGGGCGCGGCGTGCTGCTGCTGGGCGCGAGCGGTGCGGGCAAATCGACGCTGGCCTTGCACGGCCTGCTGCATGGCCTGGATTTTCTCGCCGAGGACGCCGTCTTCGTGCAGCCGGAAAGCCTGCTCGCCACCGGCGTCGCCAACTACCTGCACGTGCAGGCCGACGCGTTGCGCCACGTGGACGACCGCGTCGTGCGGGACTGGCTCGAGCGCTCGCCACGCATCCGTCGGCGCAGCGGCGTGGAGAAGTTCGAGGCCGACCTGCGCCAGGGGCCCGGCCAGCTCGCGACCTCACCGCTGGTATTGGTCGGCGCGGTGTTCGTCTCCGCCGAGGCGGCCGACGATGCGGATGCCTTGCTGAGTCCGCTCCGTGCCGGCGACGTCGCAACCCGCCTGCGCGCGGACCAGCCCTATGCATCCACGCAGCCCGGTTGGGATCGTTTCGAGCAGCAGCTGATCCGACGCGGCGTGCACGAGTTGCGCCGCGGGCGTCATCCGCGCGACGCCGTCGCCGCGCTGCACGCGCTGCTGGCCGGGTCGCATTGATCGCCACGGCGGCGGGCGGCAACTTTTCCCGACGGCGACGGCACCCACGTTCCTGCCGCCGGCGCAGGCAAGGGTTCGGACCGGGGCCGGCGAATCATCGGAGTGGTTCAACATCAACCGGGCAGGGGCCCGGCGCGGGTTGTTCCGTGCCGGGTCGATGTCCCATGCGAGGGTCGCAAATGAAAGCTCGTCTTGCGGGATCGATGGCCGCCGCTGCGCTGCTGGCGCTGCTGGTGGCGTTGCCGGCGCTTGCCGCGCTCAAGCCCGGTGCCACGGCGCCGGATTTCACGGCCGAAGCCAGTCGCGCCGGCAAGGATTTCAGCTTCTCGCTGAAGGAAGCCCTCAAGCACGGGCCGGTGGTGGTGTACTTCTATCCATCGGCGTACACCGGCGGTTGCGATCTGGAAGCGCACACTTTCGCCACCGAGAAGGCCAGGTTCGACGCGGCCGGCGCCACCATCATCGGGGTGTCCGCCGACAGCATCGAACGGCTGAATGCCTTCTCGTCCGACCCGAAGTATTGCGCCGGCAAGTTTCCGGTGGCCTCCGATCCCGACGGCAAGGTGGCGGCGTCCTACGACCTCAAGATGACGGCGGAGCAACCGGGCATCAATGACGTGCGCGGCGTGGCGATCGACCATGGCTTCATCTCGCGCACCACTTTCGTGATCGCCGGCGACGGCCGGATCGTCGCCACGCTGTCGTCGGAGACCGACCATCTGCGGCCCGACCAGCACGTGGCGCGGTCGCTGGCCATCGTGCAGGGCATGCGGGCGGGCAAGCTGCCGACGCAGTGATCCGACCCGATCATTGAGCGTTCGTCCGGAAGACCGGGCCGCCACTGCGGCGGCCTCGTTCGCTGCGGTGGCCGCGAGGCGTTGCGCCGGCCACGCACAACTTTTGGTCCGGTGGTTCGCACTCACCGGCATGCGAAATCCGGCCAGGGAGCCACGCCGCACCGAATCGTCGGGCAGCGCCTGCGGAACCGCGGCTAACGTCAGGCCGCGCGATCCGGCGGCGGTGCCCGACGAACCTTCGATCCTGCACGTCCGCTCGCTGGACCTGTTGCGCGCGCTGCTGCGCACGCTCGCGCGCAAGGATCTGGTGGAAACCGCCGTGTACGTCGCGTTGTCGCTGGGCGCGGCCTTCGCCGGCAGCGTGGCGGCACTGCTGCTGGTGCCGCTGGTACAGCCCGACCACGCCTTGCCGTTCGGTGGCGCCTTGCTCGGTGCACACCGCAGCGTCGGCGCGCAGGCGGCGGTCTTTGCGGCGGCCAGCGGCGCGTTCGCATGGCTGCGCTGGCAGGCGGCGCGGATCGGCGCACGGCTGGTCGGCCGCTATGGCATGAACCTGCGCCGCCGGGTGCATGCGCGGCTGATCGACGCGCCACTGGCGTCGCTGGCCGATGCGACGTCCGCGGAAATCGCCAACGTGCTCACCCACAACGTCGAGATCCTCGTGCAGGGCTTCAGCGCGCTGCAGCAGCTGCTGGTGGCCGGCATCACCGCGGCGGTCAGCCTGGGCTTCGCGTTCTGGGTCTCGCCGCCGCTGCTGCTGGCCGTGCCGGTGCTGGCCGGCCTCGGGCTGGCCGCCTCGCGCGCCTGCGGCCGCGAGCAGGCGCTGGTCGCGCGCCGCTACGTGGCCGACATGACCCAGCTGTTCTGGCACAGCGAGGATTTTCCGCGACGCCTGCGCCACGTGCGCTCGTTCGAACGCGAAGATGCGGAGAAGGCGAGTTGCAGTGCGATCGCGGCCCGCCTGGGCGAGGGCTATCGCCGTCAGCTGGAACTGGTGGCCTCCGGCAGACTGGTACTCGAACTGCTGGCGACGCTCGGCATCGCGGCGCTCTTCCTGCTGGCCGATCGCTGGCGCGGCGTGGACCGCGCCGCGCTCATCGCCGTGTGCCTGCTGCTCGGGCGCCTGCTGCCTTACCTCGTGGCGACGCGGCAGAGCTTCCAGCAACTGCGTTCGACCGCCCCGGCCTTCGAGCTGTGGCGGCGCTACATGAGCCTGGACGCGGACCGCACGGCTGCGCCCATGACGTCGCCGCGGCCGGTGATCGGTGATGGCGTGTTGCACATCGAGTGGATGCGGCTGACGCCACCGCGGGCGGGCCTCGAAGTCGGCGAACTGGTGCTGGCGCCCGGCGAGCTCACGCTGATTTCCGGCGACTCCGGGATCGGCAAGAGCAGCCTGGTCGACGTGCTGGCCGGCATGGCGACGCCCGAGGTCTTCGTGGCGCGACTCGACTGTCGCCCGATAACTTTCGACGCCTATCGCGAACGGGTGCGCCACGGCGCCTACGTCAGCCAGAACGTGCGGCCGTGGCAGCGCTCGGTGCGCGAGTGCCTGCGCTGGGCCGCACCGGACGCCACCGATGCGCTGCTGCGCAGCGCGCTGGCCGATGTCGGCCTCGACCGGCGGCTGGCCGACTCGCCGCACGGACTCGACACTACGTTGCACAGCGCGTCCAGCCGGCTTTCCGGTGGCGAACTGCAGCGGTTGCTGCTGGCCCAGGTGATCCTGCGACAACCGCGCCTGGCGGTGCTGGACGAGGCCACCAGCGCGCTCGATGCCGCCGCCGAGCTGGCTGTCCTCGCCGCGCTGAAGCGCCGCCTGCCGCAGACCAGCCTGGTCGTCGTGTCGCACCGGCCCGGCGTGGCGGTGCTGGCGGATCAATGCCTGACGATAGAAAGCGGCTTCCCGGCGTCAGTGGCCGGGAGCGCCGTCCTGCGCTGCACGGCGCGGCGGCAGGCCTGCAGTGCCTGAGTCGAGAGGCGTCCGAAGCGTGCCGCGCCGGACCGATCGAGTCGGCGCCGCGTCGACTGCCATTGCGCCGACGAGCGCGAACACGTACGTGTCGACCAGGTCGGCGATCAACAGCAGCCGTTTCGTCGGTGGCGTGTCGACATCTTCCTGCTACTTCGCCGGCAGCCATGCGAGTGTGGCGACGATCAGCGTTTCGACGCCGGTGCGCAGGGTCGGCTCGATGACCGGTGCAAACCTGGGGTTGTGGTTGGTCGGCAGGTCGTTGAGCCGGCCCGCGGCCTGTGCCTTCGCGTAGACATCAGGATCGGTGCCGCCGATGAACCAGAACACCGAGGGCACCTCCCACTGCGCGCCGAAGCAACCGAAGTCCTCGCTCGCCGAGGTCGGCTGGGTTTTCTCGACGCGCTCCTGCGGGAAATGCCGGCGGAACGCATCGACGACCTTCTGGCTCGCGTCGGCGTCATTGACCACCATTGCGTAATTATCCAGCGGCGTGATTTCGGGTGGCCGGGGCGCACCCGACGCGGCCGCCTCGGCGTTGACGATGCGCGTGATCGCGGCCAGCACACGCTGGCGCACGCCCTCGTCGAAGGTGCGCACGTTGAGTTTGATGATCGCCTCGTCGGGGATCACGTTTTCCTTGGTGCCGGCCTGCAGCGCGCCGATCGTGACCACGGCGGCTTCGGTCGCGGCGAGCTCGCGCGAGACGATCGTCTGCAGGCGCAGCACGGTCGCGGCGGCCATCACCACCGGGTCGATGCTCGCCTGCGGCATGGAGCCGTGTGCGCCGCGACCGAACAGACGGATCTGCAGGCTGTCGCCGGCCGAGGTGATCACGCCGGCGCGGCCGCTGACCGTGCCGGCCACGCCGACCATCACGTGCTGGCCAAGCACGATATCGGGCTTCGGGAAGCGCTGGAACAGCCCGTCGTCGATCATCGCCTGCGCGCCGGTGCCGGTTTCCTCGGCGGGTTGGAACACCGCCATCACGGTGCCGCGCCAGTGCTCGCGCGCTTGCGCGAGCAGGGTGGTTGCGCCGATCAGCCAGGTCACGTGCATGTCGTGGCCGCAGGCATGCATCACCGGCACCGTGTGGCCGTCCTTGTCTTTCGCGGTGACCTTGCTCGCGTACGGCAGGCCGGTTGCCTCCGCGACCGGCAACGCGTCCATGTCGGCGCGCAGCATCACGGTCGGGCCGTCGCCGTTGCGCAGCAGGCCGACCACGCCGGTGTGGCCGATGCCGGTGGTCACCTCGAAGCCGGATTGGCGCAGACGGCTGGCCGCGAGGTCGGCCGTGCGCGTCTCCTGCATCGACAATTCCGGATGGGCATGGATGTCGGTGTACAGCGCTTCAAGGTCGGGCAACAGGCTCGACAGGTTCGCGAACCACTGGTTGGAAACATCCGCGTTTTTCGTGTTCATGGATCGCCTCGCTTTCCGCAACACACCCAGCTGCTGCCTGGCTCAACTCTCGCGTGGCAGCACGGTCAGTACGCGCTCGACGAACAGGTGCAGTTCCTTCATGTAGTTGGAAAGGAACTCGGCGGTGGCATCGTTGGTGATCGAGCCGTCCGCACCGATCAGTCCCGGCTTGAACTGGATGTACGCCTCCAGCGTGTTCATCAGCGGCGAGTTGCAGAAGCACAGCACGCTGCGCAGGTGCTGTTGGGCCACCGCGGTGCCGATCGAGCCGGGCGAGGTGCCGATCACCGCCGAGGGTTTGCGCGCGAAGGAGTTCTTGCCCCACGGGCGGCTGGCCCAGTCGATCGCGTTCTTCAGCGCGCCGGGGATCGAGCGGTTGTATTCCGGGGTGACGAACAGCACCGCGTCCACGTCGGCGATCGCCTGCTTGAAGGCGCGCGCCACCGGTGGGTAGTCGGCGTCGTAGTCGTAGCAGTACAGCGGCAGGTCGCGGATCGAAATCTCCGTCAGTTCCAGCCCCGGCGGCGCGAGGCGGGTGAGCGCCTGGGCCAGCTGGCGGTTGATCGAGCCCTTGGCGAGGCTGCCGACGAAGTAGCCGACTTTGTAGGTCTTCATGTGCATGTCGTCCTGGTGGGTGAGGTGGCTCGCGGCCCGTGCGGTCAGTAGCCGACGGTGAAGCGTTGTTGCGAGTGTCTGGGGGTTTCGAGCTCGTCGACCATGGCGATCGCGTAGTCCTCCATCGAGATCCAACTGCGACCGTTCGCGTCGGTGAGCAGGTGGTCGCCGCCAAGGCGGAATGTCCCGGTGCGTTCGCCGGGCACGAATTCGGCCGAAGGCGACAGGAAGGTCCAGTCGAGATCCTTTTCCCCACGCAGCGTGCCGAGGAAGCGGCGTCCAGCCTCCGCCTCCGGCTTGTATGCCGCCGGAAAGCCCGGTGCATCGAACAGTGCCTGGCCGGGAGCCACCTCCAGGCTGGCCGCGCCGCCGACCACCAGCAGCCGCGGCACGCGAGCCTGCTTCGCCGCGGCGAGCAGCGCTGCCGCATCGGACGTGGCGAATTTCATGGCGCTGATGGCCGCGTCGTGGCCGGCCAGCAGCGGCGCGAGTTGCGCCGGCTGGTTGGCGTCGGCGTTCTTCAGCTGCAATTGCGATCGTGCGGCCACCCCGTGGGTGTCGCGCGCGATGCCTGTGACGATGTGGCCACGGCTGAGCAGCTCGGTCAGCAGGCGCGAGCCGACACGGCCGCTGATGCCGATCAATGCGACCTTCATGTTCGTCTCCGGACGGGTTGGGTGTGTTCCCACATGGCGGTGCACTTGCTGCCGATCGCTCGCATCACGGTGCCCGCGAGTCGGCATGCCGACTGCAGCGGATCGTTCCGATTCGGCATGGCCGGCGATCACGCCAAGCTAACGCGTCGCGTGTCATCACCGTGTGGATGCAGGTACCCATGGGGGCGCCCGGCGATGTCATGAACGCACGTATGCCGACGGTTTTTCTCGGGCACGGCAACCCGATGAATGCGCTGCACGACAATGCCTGGACCCGCGGCTGGGCGGCGCTGGGCCAGCGCCTGCCGCGGCCGCGCGCGGTGTTGTCGGTGTCGGCGCATTGGTACCTGCCGGGCACCGCGGTCACCGCGATGGCGGCGCCACGCACCATCCATGATTTCGGCGGCTTCCCGCGCGAGTTGTTCGAGGTGCAATATCCCGCGCCCGGCGACCTCGGCCTGGTGGGCCGGGTGCGCGAATTGCTGCGGCCGCTGGAGGTGCGTTCGGATCTTTCGTGGGGGCTGGACCACGGCACCTGGTCGGTGCTGCGCCACGTGTTTCCCGCCGCCGACGTGCCGGTGGTGCAGTTGTCCATCGACGAGACGCAGCCGCCGGCGTTCCACTACGGGCTGGGCCGGCTGCTGAAGCCGCTGCGCGACGAGGGCATCCTGCTGGTCGGCAGCGGCGACGTCGTGCACAACCTGCATGCCTATGCCTGGGGCCGGCATCCGCAGGAGCCATTCGACTGGGCATCGCGCTTCGAGACACAGGTGCGCGAGCTGATGCTGCGTAGCGATCACGAGTCGCTGGTGAACTACGAGTCGCTGGGTGCGGACGCGGAGCTGTCGGTGCCCACGCCCGACCATTACCTGCCGCTGCTGTACGTGCTCGGCGCCAGCGACGAAGGCGATGCGGTGACGTTTCCGGTCGAGGGCATGGATGGCGGCTCGATCTCGATGCTATCGGTGCAGATCGGCTGAACGCGCGATGTGCCCGCTGCACGCACGCCGGCTCGTCGTTCAGAACGTCACCTGCGTGTACAGGCCGATCACGAAGGCATCGGGGATCTTGCCGGTGCCGCCGGGATGGATGACGTACTGCAGGTTGGGGCGCAGGGTGAGCCAGGGCGCGATCCTGGCGCCGTAGTCGATTTCGGCGACGCTTTCGTAAGTCTGGATGCCCACGCTGCCGGGCAGCACGCGGTCGCGGTCGCGCTGGTAGCGGGTCAGGCGCGGGTTGGTGCGGCCGCTGGCGACCATGAACGAGACCACATCGTTGTCGCGGCCGGGAAAAGTACCTTGGTAGTGGCCGCCGAGTACCCAGAAGTAGCGGAAGCGCGAGGTGGCCGAGTCACCCACGCCGGCCATCGCGCCGAGGGTGAGTCCGCGATTGGAGTCGGGGCCTTCGCGGTAGACCATGTGGTCGGCGATGACATAGCCGCCGCTGCGGCCGTTGTGCTGCAGGAAGCCGGCGCCGGTGAGGCCGGCGGGCTGGCCGTTGACGTCGGTGTAGACGTCCGGGGTGCCGACGGTGTTGTAGTACGCGCCGAGCTTGAGGTCGGCGGGCAGCTGTCCGCTGCCGTAGCCGCTGGACCAGCCCACTTCGACCGGCACGAACACGCCGCTGTGCTTGAGGCTGAGGTTCCAGCCCTGGTCCTTGTTGCCGGCGTTGGGGTTGTTGAGGTAGGCGCCGACGGTGGCGTAGAAGTTCGGTGTGACGTGCCACTTCACGTGGCCGCCCCATTGGGCGGTGGGAAAGTTGTGCGCGCCGCTGTTGGTGGTCATCGCGTTGGCGTGGCCGCAGATGATGCCGTTCTGGAAGTTGCAGAACGCCGGCAGCCGCGCGAAGTCGTCGCCCACCGGCGACCAGCCCAATTCCATGAAGACTCGGTGGTCGAGGAAATCCTGTTGCCAGTTCAGTTCGGCGAGGCGGAAGTTCTGCCCCGCGCCGTACAGTTCCTGCACCGAGAACTGGTTGCCCAACGCATCGCTGCTGAGGCTGCGGCCGTCGCGCTCGGTGACGGTGAACTGGATCTTCGCGTTCGGCACGCCCCACAGCTTGTCGAGGTCGAAATCCGCGCCGGCGTCGAGCTGCTGGGTGTAGCGCGCGGTCTGGTCGTGGCCGCCGGAGACGTTGCCCGCGCTTTCGGTGGTCCAGTGCGCGCGCAGGCTGATGCCGTCGTCCGCGAGCGTGCTGCGCGTGCCGCCCCAGTCGCCGGTCAGGGTCGGCTGGCTGAGCCAGCCGTCGCCGGCTTGCTGCGCCAAGGCCGGCAGCGTACACAAGCACAGCATGTCGCCGAGGACCAGCAGTCGGGTCGCACGGGATGGGGGGCGCATGAGCTCAGGCCTTTCCGGCGGAACCCGCGCGCCGCCGGCGACGAACCAGCAGCACGATGACGAGGACGATCAACAGTGCGATGACGGCCAGCGCCAGTCGCGCCAGCCCCACCAGATGCGACACCGCGCCACCCGCACGCAGCATTCCTACCTGTGCAGCATCGACCGTCGCGGTCGGGTTGCCGTAATGCTGGGTGAGGTAGTTGGCCAGAGTGGCGATCTGCTGGTCGCTCAGGTCATTGGCGAAGGCCGGCATGTGCACGCCGCTGGCGTCGGTCCAGCGGATGCCTTCGAGTATCACCAGCACCAGGTTGTCCGCACGGGCACGGCCGGTGGCGGTGTTGTGGAACAGCGGCGGCAGGCCGCCGTCGAAACTGCCTTCGCCGCTGGCCTGGTGGCAG